>Ga0247742_10001128_pt1 | contig 19336 bp, 17 predicted proteins | sample UWRJL208509C2_FD_180944 | JGI IMG/M metagenome (GOLD analysis project Ga0247742, IMG submission 180944) | Plant litter microbial communities from Arlington Agricultural Research Station in Wisconsin, United States - UWRJ-L208-509C-2 | ecosystem: Environmental > Terrestrial > Plant litter >... | reverse complement strand
GCCAGCGCCGCACCACGCGCTACGACATCGACCTGTTCAAGTGCATCTTCTGCGGCTTCTGCGAAGAGAGCTGCCCGGTGGATTCGATCGTCGAGACACACGTGCACGAGTACCACTTCGAACATCGTGGCGAGAACGTAGTGACCAAGGGCCAGCTGCTGGCCATCGGTGACCGCTTCGAGCAGGACATCGCTGCCGCCCGCGCGCAAGACGCGGCTTACCGCTGAGCGCCCGGAGAATCACGCGATGAATACCGATCTGCTTCAACTCATCTGTTTCTACCTCTTCGCCGCGGTGGCCGTCATTGGCGCGCTCATGGTCATCACCGTCAAGAACTCGGTGCATGCCGTGCTCTCGCTGGTACTGACCTTCTTCAGCATGGCCTGCGTCTGGCTGCTGGCCGAAGCGGAGTTCCTGGCCGTCGCCCTGGTCGTCGTCTACGTCGGCGCGGTGATGGTGCTGTTCCTGTTCGTGGTCATGATGCTGGACATCAAGCAGGAGGTCGTCCGCGAGGGCTTCATCCGCTACCTGCCGGTGGGTATCGTCGTGGCGGTGGTCATGCTGGTGGAAATGCTGGCGATGATCGGCGTGAAGGCCATGCACGCCCACACGCTCGGACCCAACCCGGCCGGTAACTCGAACGTCGCGTGGCTGGGCCAGGCCCTGTACACCGACTTCCTGCTGCCGTTCGAGATCGCCGCACTGATCCTCACCGTGGGTATCGTCGCCGCCGTGGCCCTGACCCTGCGTCAGCGTGTCGGCGTCCGTCACCAGTCCGCGGCACAGCAGGTCGAGGTCCAGGCCACTGACCGCGTTCGCGTGATCAAGGTCGCCAGCGAACAGATGGCTTCCGTCAGCCCGGCCCCGGCGCCGGTCGTCGACCCGACGCAGGAGAACGCCAAGTGATCACGCTTTCCCATTACATCGTCCTCGGCGCGATCCTCTTCTGTATCGCGGTCGCCGGACTCTTCATCAACCGCAAGAACGTGATCGTGCTGCTCATGGCGATCGAGCTGATGCTCCTGGCGGTGAACACCAACTTCGTAGCCTTCTCGCGCTTCTTCGGCGACGTCGGCGGCCAGGTCTTCGTGTTCTTCATTCTTACCGTGGCCGCGGCGGAATCCGCTATTGGCCTGGCGATCCTGGTCCTGTTGTTCCGTAACCGGAGCACGATCAATGTCGCCGAAATCGACAGCATGAAGGGTTGATCCGATGAGTCTCTCGCTTTCAATCCTGCTGACGATCGCACTGGCCCCGCTGGTGGGTGCGATCCTGGCCGGCCTCTTCGGCAAGCTGATCGGCCGGGCAGGGGCGCACACCGCGACCATCCTGGGCGTGGCGATTGCCTGTGGCCTGTCGTTCTACGTGCTCTACCAGCTGGTCTGGGGTGGTGCGCAGAACTTCAACCAGGACGTCTACACCTGGTTCGAGATCGGTCGCTTCCACGCTTCGGTCGGCTTCATGATCGACCGCCTCACCGCCATGATGATGGTGGTGGTGACCTTCGTGTCGCTGCTGGTGCATCTGTACACCATCGGCTACATGGCGGAAGACCCGAGCTACCAGCGCTTCTTCAGCTACATCTCCCTGTTCACCTTCTCGATGTTGATGCTCGTGATGAGCAACAACTTCATGCAGCTGTTCTTCGGCTGGGAAGCGGTGGGCCTGGTGTCGTACCTGCTGATCGGTTTCTGGTACAAGCGCCCGACGGCGATCTTCGCCAACCTCAAGGCCTTCCTGGTCAACCGCGTGGGTGACTTCGGTTTCCTGCTCGGTATCTCGGCGATCCTGTACTTCATGGGCACGCTGGACTACCAGACCGCCTTCGACCACGCTCCCGAGCTGGTCGGCAAGACGCTGCAGATCACCCAGAACCATGCCTGGGACGCGGCTACCGTGATCGGCATCCTGCTGTTCATCGGTGCGATGGGTAAGTCCGCCCAGGTGCCGTTGCACGTGTGGCTGCCGGACTCGATGGAAGGCCCGACCCCCATCTCCGCACTGATCCATGCGGCAACGATGGTCACCGCCGGTATCTTCATGGTCGCGCGCATGTCGCCGATCTTCGAGCTGACCGAGGGTGCGCTGTCCTTCATCCTGGTCATCGGCTCGACCACGGCGCTGTTCACCGGCCTCATCGGTATCGTCCAGAACGATATCAAGCGTGTCATCGCTTACTCGACGCTCTCGCAGCTCGGCTACATGACCGTCGCACTCGGCGTCTCCGCCTATAGCGGCGCCGTGTTCCACCTGATGACCCACGCCTTCTTCAAGGCGCTGCTGTTCCTGGGCGCGGGCTCGGTGATCATGGGCATGCACCACGAGCAGGACATGCGCTACATGGGCGGCCTGCGCAAGTACATGCCGGTGACCTGGATCACGATGTGGATTGGTTCGCTGGCCCTGGCCGGTACGCCGTTCTTCGCGGGCTTCTACTCGAAGGACGCGATCATCGAGGCCGTTGGCGAGTCGCATCGCTGGGGTGCGGGTTATGCGTACTTCTGCGTGCTGGCAGGCGTGTTCGTCACCTCGCTGTACAGCTTCCGCCTGCTGTACATGACCTTCCATGGCAAGGAGCGCTTCACGGTCGAGCACAAGGCACATGGCCACGGTCATGATGCCCATGCCGTCCACCATGACGCTCACCACGACGACGCGCACGATTCGCACGATATCGCGCACGACGACGATGACCACCACGGCACGCCGGGCGTGCTCGAGCATGCGCCGCATGAGTCGCCGTGGGTCGTTACGGTTCCGCTGGTCCTGCTCGCCATCCCGTCGATCGTCATCGGTGGCCTTACTGTCGGCCCGATGCTCTTCGGTGACTGGTTCGGCAAGGCGATCCACGTGAACGAGGCGAACGACGTGCTGGCCGAAGTCGGCCACGAGTTCCACGGCGCCATCGCCACGGGCGTGCACGGTTTCTTCCAGTTGCCGTTCCTCCTGGCGCTGGCGGGTTTCATCGTCGCCACTGTGATTTACCTGTTCAAGCCGTCCATCGCCGACAAGGTGAAGAGCGCCCTGAAGCCGGTATACAACCTGCTCGACCACAAGTACTGGATCGATGAACTCTACTTCGCGGTGTTTGCGAAGGGTGGCGTGAAGCTGGGCGAAGGCCTGTCGAAGGTGGGCGATACCGCCATCATCGACGGTGCCATCGTCAACGGCTCGGCCAACCTTGTGCAGCGCATCGCCGGTGGCGTCCGCCGCCTGCAATCCGGATTCCTCTTCCACTACGTGTTCGCCATGATCCTCGGCCTCATCCTGCTCTTGGGCGGGTACTGGCTGATCGGGCAATAAGGGAAACGAGCTCTATGTCGAATCACTTGCTCAGCCTGCTGATCTGGCTCCCGGTCGTCGGCGCCATCCCGGTGCTGCTCGCCGGCGCCGGACGCCCCGGCCTTGCCCGCTGGATCTCGCTGCTGGTCGCGGTCGCTACCTTCGCCGCCAGCCTGGCTCTCATCCCTGCCTATGACGCCACCACGGGTACGATGCAGCTCAACGAATCGTTGAGCTGGATCCCGTCCCTGGGCATCAACTACTCGCTCGCCGTCGACGGTATCTCGGTCGCGCTGATCATCCTCACGACGTTCACCCAGATCCTGGTGATCGTGGGTGCGTGGGAGATCATCCAGAACAAGCCGCACCAGTACATGGCGGCGATGCTGATGCTCGAAGGCGCGATGATCGGCGTGTTCTGCGCGACGGACGCGATGCTGTTCTACGTGTTCTTCGAAGCCATGCTGATCCCGATGTTCATCATCATCGGTATCTGGGGTGGTCCGCGCCGTGTCTACGCGACGCTGAAGTTCTTCATTTACACGTTCTTCGGCTCGATCTTCATGCTGGTCGGCCTGCTTTACCTGTGGCACAAGACCGGTGGCAGCTTCGCCATCTCGGACATGGCCGCCGTGCACCTGACGTTGACCGAGCAGAGCTGGCTGTTCTTCGCCTTCCTGCTGGGCTTCGCCATCAAGGTCCCGATGGTGCCGGTGCACACCTGGCTGCCCGATGCCCACGTGGAAGCACCTACCGGTGGTTCGGTGGTGCTGGCGGCCGTGATGCTCAAGATCGGTGGCTACGGATTCATCCGTTTCAGCCTGCCGATCGCGCCGGACGCCTCGCAGCACTATGAGTGGCTGATCATCGTCCTGAGCCTCATCGCGGTCTGCTATATCGGCTACATCGCCCTCGTCCAGCAGGATATGAAGAAGCTGGTGGCGTACTCGTCCATCGCGCACATGGGTTTCGTCACCCTGGGCATCTTCATCGCCTTCATCCTGGTGCGTGAGACGAACAACCCCGATGCCGCCCGCCTTGGCATGCAGGGTGCGATGGTCCAGATGATCTCGCACGGCTTCATCTCCGGCGCGATGTTCAGCTGCATCGGCGTGCTGTACGACCGCATGCATACGCGTCAGATCAAGGACTACGGCGGCGTCATCAACGTGATGCCGATCTTCGCTCCGTTCTACGTCCTGTTCGCCATGGCCAACAGCGGCCTGCCGGGCACCAGCGGTTTCGTCGGCGAGTTCATGGTCATCCTGGCCGCGTTCAGTGCCAACCCGTGGATCGCGCTGTTCGCCGCGTTCACCCTGATCATCGGCGCTGCCTACACCCTGTGGATGGTGAAGCGCGTGCTCTGGGGCAACATCACGAACAAGCACGTCGCCGAACTGAAGGACGTCAACGGTCGCGAAATCTTCATGCTGAGCGCGTTCGCCGCCGGTGTGCTGCTCTTCGGCATCTGGCCGGAGCCGCTGGTCCACCTGATGGATGCGTCGGTTGCTCGGATTGTCGAGCAGCTGACCATTACCAAAGTCTGAGCGGGAACTATCCATGCCGAGTATCAACGACATCCTGATCCTGCTCCCCGAGATTTATCTCGTGGTCGCAGCCTGCGTGCTGCTTCTTCTGGATGCATGGCTCAAGCCCGGCCAGAAGGGCGCGGTGCACTGGCTCTCCATCCTTGTCCTGCTGGTCGGCGCGTACCTCGTCGTCAGCGGCCAGCCAGCCTCGTCGGTCACTGCGTTCGGCGGCATGTTCGTCCGCGATGGCGTCGCCGAAGTGCTGAAGCTGTTCTCGCTGGTCATCACCGCGATGATCTTCGTCTACGCGCGTCCGTACCTAAAGGAGCGGGCGATCCCGTTCGGCGAGTTCTACACGCTGACGATCTTCGCCACGGTCGGCATCATGTTCCTGGTTTCGGCCGGTAGCCTGGTGACCTCGTACCTGGGGCTCGAACTGCTCACGCTTTCGTCGTATGCCCTGGTCGCGCTCAACCGCGACTCGAGCCTCTCTTCGGAGGCGGCGATCAAGTACTTCGTCCTGGGTGCGCTGGCCTCGGGCATGCTGCTGTACGGCATGTCGATGGTCTACGGTGCGACGCACAGCCTCGACCTGCACACGATCCATGCCGCCATCGTCGGCACCGAGTGGAAGACCCTGCTGCTGTTCGGCCTGGTGTTCATGATCACTGGCATCGGCTTCAAGCTCGGCGCCGCGCCGTTCCACATGTGGATCCCGGACGTCTACCAGGGCTCGCCGACCGCCGTGACCGTGTTCATCGGTTCGGCGCAGAAGCTGGCCGCCTTCGGCATGGCCTACCGTCTGCTTTCGACGGGCATGGGTGATGCGGCCGGTGGCGCCACCGGGCTGGCCCCGCAGTGGCAGCTCATGCTGGCCGTGCTGGCCGTGCTCTCGCTGGCGATCGGTAACCTGGTTGCGCTGGTGCAGACCAACCTCAAGCGCCTGCTGGCCTATTCGACCATCTCGCACATGGGTTACCTGCTGGTCGGCTTCGTCAACGCCGGTCCCGAAGGCTACTCGGCGTCGATGTTCTATGCGGTGAGCTATGCGCTGACCAGCGCCGCGGCCTTCGGCATGATCATCGTGCTGTCGCGTTCGGGCTTCGAGTGCGAAGAGATCGACGACCTGAAGGGCCTCAACCAGCGTTCGCCGTGGTTCGCTTTCCTGATGTTGCTGATCATGTTCTCGCTGGCTGGCGTGCCGCCGCTGTTCGGTTTCTACGGCAAGCTGCTGGTACTGAAGGCCGCCGTGAACGCGGGCATGTTGTGGCTGGCCCTGGTGGGCGCAGTCGCTGCCATCATCGGTCTGTACTACTACCTGCGCGTGGTCAAGGTCATGTACTTCGACGCGCCGACCGAAGGCACCGACGTTCGTGCCACCGCCGACGCGCCGGCTCGCTGGGTGCTTTCGCTCAACGCGCTCGCTCTGCTGGTGCTGGGCTTCGCCTGGTCCCCGCTGCTGACCTGGTGCGAGAAGGCCTTCGCTGGCTGAGTTCCTTGTCATGCGGACAGGAAAAAGGCGCGGACGTTGGTCCGCGCCTTTTTTCATGGGGGGCCCGGCATTGTTGATTTTTTGTTGCAGATCGCTTGCAAGAATCCGGCCACCTCCGTATACTTGCCGACTCTGATGCGGGGTGGAGCAGTCTGGCAGCTCGTCGGGCTCATAACCCGAAGGTCGTAGGTTCGAATCCTACCCCCGCTACCAGCTTTATAAGAAAAGGCGCGAACCTCACGGTTCGCGCCTTTTTCTTTGTTCACTGCGGGATCCCGCTGCGGCCGAAGAAGCTGCGCGGCTGTGTTCCTGTGTCGTATTTCTGGGTATACTTGGCGGCTCTGATGCGGGGTGGAGCAGTCTGGCAGCTCGTCGGGCTCATAACCCGAAGGTCGTAGGTTCGAATCCTACCCCCGCTACCAGTATTCCTGAAAAGCGCGAGCCTTACGGTTCGCGCTTTTTTCTTGTCTGGCGTTTTGTTTGGCATTCGTCTCCGCACTTGCGAACGCGAAGGTCCATGATGTCGGCTTACTTTGAAGGCGACGGCATGGAAACGATCTACGTGGTGCAGGGTTTCAAGGCCGGGAAACGGGGCAGGACCGAGGCGATGACGCCGCTATCGTTTAAGACGGAACTCGAGGCGCGGCGTAGGGCTGTGCGGATGGGTGAAACCTGCCTCGGTGTCATCGCATTTGCGCAGTCGGCAAATCCCGAAACCGGCGACTATTCCGATCCGATCATGCTTGAGAGCATCGGCGCCGTGCCCGAGATGCCATAACGAACATGACGTGGGCAACTGTTTCCCAGGGATCCTCACGCCTGAGGAAGCAGCTTGCCTTGGCGCTGTCACGAAAACGTCGTCCAATGGTTCTTCTGTAAGCCGTTACTAAGCTTAGCGGCCTGCAGAACTCCGCACGGACTGAGGCGCATCGTGAACATAATCACCACGGACCGCATCAGCGTCGCTCCCCGCGCTTTGAGCGGAGTCGCCTTCGCTGTCGCGCCGCTGTTCGCCGTAGCTTTCGCGATCGCTACACCGTTCGTCGTGCCGGATAGTCCAGTGGCGCCTGACGAGGCGGTGATGCACCTGCCACTCACCGCGACGTTCGGCGTGGCGTATGGCTACGGATCGATGCTGCTGGTTGGCATTCCGGCGGCCTTCGCCTTGCGTAAGCTGGGCCGCATCTTTTTCAGCGCCGCTTATGTGCTTACGGGCCTGGTGACCGGCGTGGTCGCCAGCACGCTATCCGGTTGGGGTGGCCAGATGGTCGCCTGGGGTACCGTTGCCGGAGGTGCCACCGCGGTGGCATTCCTTGCACTCAACGTCGCCATGGCGCCCGACATGGACCTCGCTGACGTGCCAAAAAAAAAGCGGCGCCGGAGCGCCGCGTAAAGCCAATGATCCGGGGGAGGGCCATTGGGATGGGACCCGACACACGTTAGGGGTATTTCGGGCATTCGTCTGTCGGGGCGTGCCTACACGAATTCGGTGATGCATCGGCGCCCCGTGTGAATCCGGTCAGAATTCTCAAGTTCACGCGGTGCCTTTCCTGTCACCGTGCGCGTCGGACATCTTTCACGGAGCGACATGACATGGCTGTTTCATCCGATATTTCCGCGACGTACACCACTTACCTCGACCTCGTCCACGCTACCGCAGAGGAGCGCATCGCGAGGGTGCGCCGCGGGTTGCTGCCCACGCTGGTCATGCAACTGGCTCACGACCTTCGCATTCCCGATCACAACCTGGCGCTTTACCTTGGTCTCAGCCGCGCGACCTTGAGGCGAAAACTCGCCGAGGACGAGCGCCTCGGCGGCCATGAATCCGAGGCCGTCCTGGCGTTGGCAACGCTTGCAGGTCGGGTGATCGTGGCATGCCGCCAGCCTGCGGTTAGCGAGGCTGTCGTGGTCGATCCGCTCGGGTGGCTCGGCCGGTGGCTGCGCACTCCGATGATCGGGTTCGATGGCCGCGCGCCCATCCAGTACATGGATGTCGTCGAGGGCCGGATTCTCGTGGCGGAGTGGTTGGCTGGCGCGCTCAGTCCTGAGGCTTCGCCATGAGCTTCAGCTGCTGGGTGGCATGTGCATTGTCCGGATTGAGTTCGAGCGACCGGCGGTAGCTTGCGCCGTCTCGCGACGTCGGGCAGGTCGTCGGTGCCGCGCCTTGACGGCAAAAACGCAAGAAGATGCGGATGCGTAAGCATCGACCGATCGCCCTGGTTTTTCGAAACACGCGCTTCTTGAAAGAAACCGATGACTATTTTTGCGGTGCCCGTCACGCGAACCCGTCGAGCAGTTCGCGACGCCCCCATTGGAAAGCCCCGTGAAAGATTCCCGTCGCATGGCTGAAAGGGAAACAGGGGGGCGAGAAGCGGGATGGTGGGGAGTTCGTGATTTCCTGCGATTCACGAAACACAGGGCAGGGATACGGGGGACCGGCGGGGAACGTGCCGCTTAGCCAGATCGCCAGCGTGTCAGGGCTTCCGCCTTGGCGGAGGCAAATACGGGCTAACGAAGGATCACACATGAAGAGCGATGCTTTTGCTTTTGGGGTTACACGCAAGACGGCATTGACAGTGGCTATTGCGCTGGCGATGTCCTCGCTATCCGCGCACGCCGATGACGCATGGGTTTCCACGCACACCAAGGCGGCGATGCTCCCCGTCGCCGCCACACAGGCGCTGGCCGCGAGTTCGACGGCCGCTACGCCGGTAGCCGCCGGTTACGCGCTGAACATGACCGGCTCACCGCATATCGAAGGCGCCGCGGTCACGGCGTTGGAAGCCGACCATCCACTGCACGTTGTGGTCAGCCTCAAGCTGCGCAATCCCGACCAGCTTCAAGCCTTTCTCGCCGGTGTGACCACGCCCGGCAGCGCACAGTACGGGAAGTTTCTCTCGTCCGCGCAGTTCAAGGCGCAGTTCGGCCCGACACAAGCCCAGGTCGATGCGGTGGTCGCCCACCTGCAGCAGGCAGGCTTCACCAACATCGATGTGGCACCCAACAATCTGTTGATTTCCGCGGACGGCAATGCCGGTGCCGCGACGACGGGTTTCCACACATCGATCAAGCGGTTCACCTCGAACGGTCGCGAGTTCTTCGCCAACGACACGCCGGCGCTCGTTCCGGCCGCGCTCGGTGACTCGGTCGGCGCCGTGCTCGGCCTGCAGAATGTGTCGGTCAAGCACACGCTGCACCATGTCTTTCATCCGGAGAACGTGACGGTACCGGGTCCGGCATCGAGCACGCAGGCCGCGGCCGCCGTGGCTGCGCACCATCCGCAGGACTTCGCGGCGATCTACGGCGCCAGCGGCGTCCCGGCAGCAACCAACACTGCGGTCGGCATCATCACCTGGGGTTCGATCACCCAGACGGTCACCGACCTAAACAGCTTCACCTCGGGCGCCGGCCTGGCCACGGTGAATTCGACGATCACCAAGGTGGGTAGCGGTACCTTCGCCAACGATCCCGACTCCAATGGTGAGTGGTCGCTGGACAGCCAGGACATCGTCGGCATCGCCGGCGGCGTGAAACAGCTGATTTTCTACACCTCGGCCAACGGTAATTCGAGCTCCAGCGGCATCACCGACGCGGGTATCACCGCCACCTACAACAGGGCCGTGACCGACAATATCGCCAAGCTGATCAACGTGTCGCTTGGCGAAGACGAGACGGCCGCCGAAGAGTCCGGTACGCAGTCAGCCGATGATGCGATCTTCCAGCAGGCCGTGGCCCAGGGTCAGACGTTCTCGATCGCTTCGGGCGACGCGGGTGTCTACCAGTGGTCCACCGATCCGACGTCCGGCTCGCCCGGTTACGTCGCCAACTCGGCCGGTACCGTCAAGATCGACCTGACGCATTACTCGGTCAGCGAGCCGGCCAGCTCGCCCTATGTTATCCAGGTGGGTGGTACGCAGCTTTCCACCAGCGGCACGACATGGTCGGGCGAAACCGTGTGGAACGAAGGCCTGTCGGCCATCGCGCCGAGCCAGGGCGACAACAACCAACGTCTTTGGGCGACCGGTGGCGGCACCAGTCTCTACGAGACGGCGCCTTCCTGGCAGTCCGTCGTTTCCAGCTCGACCAAGCGCGTCGGTCCGGATCTTTCGTTCGATGCGGCGTCGTCGTCAGGCGCGCTGATCATCGTCAACGGATCGACCGAGCAGGTGGGTGGTACCAGCCTGGCATCGCCGTTGTTCGTCGGTGCGTTCGCCCGTATCGAATCCGCCGCCAACAATGCCATCGGCTTTCCGGCGTCGAAGTTCTACGGCGCTTTCCCGACGCAGGCCTCGCTGCTGCATGACGTGACCTCGGGTAACAACGGTTACCAGAGCCACGGCTATACCGCGGCAACCGGTTTCGACGAGGCGACAGGCTTCGGCAGCTTCGACATCGGTAAGCTCAACACCTATGCCCAGGCCAACTGGGTAACCGGCGGCGGCGGTGGCACGAACGTTCCACCGGTGGCGAACTTCAGTGTCGTGACCAGCGGCCTGACCGCGACCTTTACCGATAGCTCGACGGACAGCGACGGCAGCATCGCGTCGCATGCGTGGAGCTTCGGCGACGGTTCCACGTCGACCGCCACGAGCCCGAGCCATACGTACACGGCAGCGGGCACGTATACGGTCAGCGAGACGGTGACCGATAACGCAGGTGCCACCAACGCCAAGTCCTCCTCGGTGACGGTGACCTCGTCCGGTGGTGGCGGTGGCAACACGCTGCAGAACGGCGTGGCGGTGACTGGCCTCTCGGCCGCGAAGAACGCCAAGCTCAACTACACCGTGGCGATTCCGTCGGGCGCGAAGAACCTGAAGATCGTCATCTCGGGCGGGTCGGGCGATGCGGACCTCTACGTGAAGTTCGGCTCCGCACCGACGACATCGACCTACGACTGCCGCCCGTACGTGACCGGCAACTCGGAGACCTGCTCGTTCACGACGCCGTCCACCGGCACGTACTACGTGATGCTGAATGGCTACGCCGCGTTCTCGGGCGTCTCGCTGAAGGCAACCTGGACCAACTGATCCCGGTCAAGTGCTGACGAAAGGCGTCCCTCGTCGAGAGGGGCGCCTTTTTTTTCGTGTAGGAGCCGATTCATCGGCGAGCTCTTGCCCCCATGGCGTGAATTGTCCGCCCCCCGTCCTCCCCAGGCCTCTCCCTCTTGCAACCACCAGCGGAAAATGCGATCCATTCCACCCAGAGGATGTTCGCCATGACCGCTTCCGATACTGCCCTGATCGTCATCGATGCCCAGGAATCCTTCCGCCAGCGCCCGTACTGGAGGCAAGACGACGTGGCTGCCTATATTGACCGGCAGCAGGCCCTCGTCGATGGAGCGGCGAAGATGGGCATTCCCGTCGTCCGTATTTTTCACGTGGAAGAGACCGGCCCGTTTTCCGAAGCATCCGGTTTCGTTGCCACCCTGGCGCCCCTACGTATCGAACCCGCAGTGACTTTCCGCAAGCAGCGGCATAGCGCCCTCGTCGGCTCCGGCCTGGATGTCTGGCTGGTTGAGAACGGCATCCGGCGAATCATCGTGTCCGGTATCCGCACGGAGCAGTGCTGCGAAACCACGACCCGCCACGCCTCGGACCTCGGCTATCAGGTGGACTACGTAGGCGAGGCGACACTGACTTTCCCGATGACGGACCGTCATGGTCGTGAGTGGAGCGCCAGCGAGATCCGGGCACGCACGGAACTGGTGCTCGACGATCGTTTCGCGCGCATTGCCACGGTCGAGGAGGCGCTCGCAGGGGCGCTGCGCAAGGCCGCCTGATGAAGAGCGCAGCACCCCGCGTGATTCCCGTTTTCGTGGTGCTGCCTCCGCGCGTGCTACTGCTGGATGTCGCGGGTCCGATCGAGGTGTTGCGCAAGGCGAACCTCGAGCAGGGCGATGTGCGGTTCGACGTTCGTTTCGTCGGGCCGGCGCGCAGGCTCGGCAGTTCGATCGGTCTTGCCGTGACCGACATCGCGCCCTTGCCGGCGCGCCTGCCCGATGGCGCCATGCTGGTCGTTCCCGGGCATGCCGACATTCCGCTGGGCGAGCCGGTCACCACGGCCGCGCAGAACGATGCGTATGAAGCCGCCATTGTCGACTGGCTCCGCCGTACCGTTCGGCCCGGCATCCGCCTTGCCACGATCTGCTCGGGCGCCCTGCTGGCCGGACGCGCCGGCCTGCTCGATGGTGTCGAGTGCACGACGCATCACGGCTGCATCGCTGAACTCGCGCACGATGCGCCCGCGGCACGCGTGCGTGAGAATCGTCTCTATGTCGTGGACGGCGAGCGAATGACGAGTGCCGGCATCACCGCCGGGATCGACCTGATGCTGCATGTCGTTGCAGGAGAGGTCGGGCCGGGCTGCGCACTGGCGGTCGCACGCTTCCTTGTCGTCTATCTGCGTCGCGCGGGAGGCGACCCGCAGCTATCGCCCTGGCTGGAAGGGCGCAACCACATGCATCCGTCGATCCACCGTGCACAGGACGCGGTGGCCGGCGATCCGGCACGCGACTGGACGGTGCCGACGCTTGCACGCGAAGCGGCCACCAGTCCGCGCAATCTTTCGCGACTGTTCAACGAACACACGGGCATGAGCGTCACCGACTTCGTGAACCGCATGCGGGTCGCGTTGGCCAGTGAACTGCTGGCAGGGTCGCGACTGGATATGGAGGCCGTGGCAGAGCGGTCGGGCTTCGGCTCAGCTCGCCAGCTGCGTCGGGCCTGGGGGCGGCTGCACGCTGCACCGCCAAGCCGGTCGCGCGACGCGCTGGCCTGATCCCGCTCCGGCTACATTCTCCCGTCAGTCGAACAGGCGGCGGTGTTCGCCGTTCGCGTACCAGTCGATCACGCGTTGCGGCAACCTTGGTTCGATCGCCACCCCGGCAGCGATGAACATGTCCAGCGTGTCGATCAGCGTCCGTTGCAGGCGTCCGGCGGCGGGATCGTCGGGCGCGTTGTGCGCCGCCCAATCGAGCGTGTCGACGATCCGCGCCGACCAGTCGTGCAGGAGATCGGCGCGCGCCTCCAGGTAGCCACGTAGCCACGGATTCAGGCTTCGGCTCAGGCTCATGCCTTCGGCGCTGGCAATGTCTTCGAGCAGGGCGGCGACATCCGCGTGGACGCCTCGGTACCATTCCGTGTGTCCCGCCGCTGATAGCGGCACGACAAGGGGCGCCGTCGCGCGCTGCTCGCGGAAAGTCTCGATCAGGCGGCGCTCGATGCGCCGCGCATGAATCACGCGCTCTGCATCGAGCAGCAGTCCGCGCTCCAGGTCGAAGAAGTCGAAGAAGCGGCGGTGCAGCGTGCTGAACCGTGTGAACGGATCGCGCGAAAAGCCAACCTTCAGCAGGTCCTCGTCGCGGCATGGAAGCACGTAGACATAGGCCTTGCCGCGCGAGGCGAAGCGGGGGTAGGGTTGGTCGTCTTCCATGAGCCAATTATGACCGGATGGCCATGACTCGTACCTTGCTTGCCCTCCTGGTTCCCGAGGCAGAGTCGCTGGTGGGCGACATGCGGGCGCGGCTAGACCCCTCCGCGCGCCTGGGCCTGGGCGCACATATCACCCTTGTCTATCCGTGGCTGGATAGCGCGGACGTGACGGACGAGACGCTGACTCGCCTTCGTTGCACAGTCGCGAGACATGCAGCCTTTTCGTTCTGGCTCGACCGTGTGGGCACGTTTCCCTCCACAGTGTGGTTGGCGCCGTCGCCGATCGAAGCCATTGCATCGCTTGCGACATCGCTCGATACAGCGTTCCCGGAAAGACCGCGGATCGGCCCCGACTACGAGCGCTACGTTCCGCATTTATCCGTGGCCAGGAATGTTCGCAAGGACCGTGACGATATCGTCGCCTCGTTGCATGACCGCCTGGAAATCCACGGCCGGGTGGAGTGTCTTTGCAAGGAAGTGCATGTGATGGAAAGGGACGCCACCGGCTGGCACGCTCTTGCAAGCTTTCCGCTTGATCGATCACACACTGGAACATGATGCATGCTGATTCATGGTAGCTGTCACTGCGGCAACGTCACCTTCGACCTTCAATGGCCCGTGCACGCGGAAACGATCGCCGCGCGCGCCTGCTCCTGTACGTTTTGCAAGAAGCACGGTGCGCGATGGACGGCAAATGCTTCTGCGACGCTAAGCGTGCATTTCAACGAACCCGCGCTCGTCACGGCGTATGCCTTCGGAACGAAGACGGCTGATTTTCATGTGTGCAACCGCTGCGGTGTTGTCGCTTGTTGCACCAGTCTCATCGGGGGCCGGCTTTGCGCAGTCGTTAACGTCAACGTTTTCGACAACTTCGACGCCTCGCGGCTCGTGCTTGCAGACGTAGACTTCGACGGCGAGGACGAAGCGGCAAGGCTGGTGCGCCGGGCGACGAACTGGATTGGCGACGTTATTCTCATCTCATAGGCCGCGCGCGCAGCCTGAGCCTCAAGCCACCTCGACCCGGTTCCGCCCGGCGTTTTTCGCCCGGTAGAGCGCCTCATCTGCGGCCTGGATGAGCACGTGGATTTCCGTGTTCGTCGACGTGCATACCCCGACGCTGGTCGTAAAGGCGATCGAGGTCCCTGAAAACGGCGCCGGCGCGCTTTCGATCCGGGTGCGCAGGCTCTCGGCCAGGCTGCTTGCCGCATACGGCGAGGCCCCCGGAAGCAGGAGCAGGAACTCCTCACCGCCATAGCGGGAGAAAAGAGCGTGCTCGGGGATGCCGCTGGCACGGACGGTTTCCGCGAAGTGCTTGAGCACCGCGTCACCGCCGGCGTGGCCCCAGGAATCGTTCACAGCCTTGAAGTTGTCCAGGTCGAACAGCAGGGCGGAGTTGCTGCCGCCGCGCGTGGTCGCGAGTCGTCGGTTGGACTCCCGCACCACGGCGGTACGGTTAAGCAGCCCGGTAAGCCCGTCGATCTCGGCCGCGCACCGCAAATCGTGTACCAGGCGCTGTGCCAGCATCAAGGTGAACCCGGTGCTGAGCAGGAAGGTGCAGAGAATCCCGAACAGGTAATTGGACGTGGTCAGGATGGACGCCAGGAGCTCGTGCGATTGCATCTCAGGGTGTAGTGAGATGGCGGCGCGTGCCAGGTAGAAGAAGGTGTCGATGGCGAAGACGAGCGCCGTGAACGCGCAGCCGCTCCTCAGCTCCGGCGGCGCCCGGAACAGTAGCAACCAGATCATCCAGAAGTCCCAGATGATGCTCTTCACCCCGAACACGGTGGCTTCAACCGCCTGGGGCGGGGGCGCGACGAGGAAGGCGACCTGGACAGCCAGGAAGAAGGCGATCAGCAGGGCGGGCCACCGCCAGCGCAGTGGAAAACCGATATGGATGGCAATGCCGCCCAGCATGGCGCCATTGGCGGCGGCTATCAGTACACTGCCAACGATAGCCGAGAGGAAGGTAGCGTTTTCGTCGTAGCCTTCAGCGAGCCCGGCCAGCGTCAGCAGCCAGAACGCAGCCGCCCAGATGTGCAGGGCGAGCATCCCCCGCAGCACCAGGCTGAGGAGGGTGAAACTCAGTGCGATGGTCGCGCCCACGGCCAGGCCGATGATGCCTAGCGTGTGGACGTCGAGATTCGCCGTACCGTCCATCCCGTCCCCCGGATTTCCCCTGGGGCCATTCTAGGACGGGACTGTCGACCTTGCACGAAGGCATTAAAATACGATAGACTTGGTGAATCTTAAGCGCCGTTGGGCCCCGGTTTAGGCCTTACACCCAGTGGGTGCTTCAGGAACTTTCTTTTTACAAGAAAGCCTCCTCGTGAGGCTTTTTTGTTGGGCGCACGGAGGCTCCCTGCGACACACTGTGAGCGCCGTCAGGGCATCGCGGAGGGCGCTGGAGGAAAGTGTCGGATACATCGGCGACGTAATGGAATGGGCCGCTCGCGCCCTTTTTTTGTTTCTGGCGAATGGAAAAACCGCAGGTAACGTGGATACCAACGCACTTACACAACGCTTTTCAGACATCGTGGCCGAGCTTGGCCTCGAAGTGCTGGGAATGGATTTTGCCCCGTCCGACGGGCAGCAGACGCTGCGCGTCTACCTGGACGTGCTCGGCGCCGAGCGCGAACGTCGCGAAGCGGCGGAGCTGCCGGTCGAAGTGACGGTTGAGGATTGTGAGGCCGCAAGCCGCGAGTTCTCCGCCTACCTGGACGTTGAAGATCCGATCCCTGGCAACTATGTACTAGAAGTCTCCTCACCCGGCATCGACCGCCCCCTGTTCACGGCGGAGCAGTTCGCGCGCGTGAGCGGTCAGGAAGTCAAAGTGCTGCTGAAGGCCCCGATCGAGGGTCGTCGGCGCCTCAAAGGCAACGTCATTGAAGTAAATGGCGAGCACATTGTGGTCGAAGGCGAGGCTGGCCGATTCGAATTCGAGCATGCGGACGTCGAAAGCGCCCGCGTGGTTCCCGACTGGGTGGCTCTCGGCTACGCGCCGCAGCCTAAGCCCAGCCTGGGCGGAAAGAAACCCAAATAACGAAACGACGGGGTGCCGCGGGGCATCCTTACGGGAGTAGCGGCAATGAGCAAAGAACTTTTGCTGGTAGTCGACGCGGTCGCCAACGAAAAGGGCGTACCGCGCGAAGTCATTTTTGACGCCATGGAAGCGGCGCTGGCCTCGGCCGCCAAGAAGCGCTACCCCGATGAGGATCCGGACATCCGTGTCGAGATCGATCGCAACACGGGTGATTACGAGACCTTCCGTCGCTGGGAGATCGTCGCCGACGACGTCGAAATGGAGGATCCGTCCTACCAGATCCGTCTGATGGACGCCGAAGACGAAGCCGGTGAAGGCGAAGTGGCCGAGATCGGCGGCGCCATCGAGCACCAGGTCGAGAATGCCGAGTTCGGTCGCATTGCCGCGCAGGCCGCCAAGCAGGTCATCGTGCAGCGCGTTCGCGAAGCCGAGCGCCAGCAGGTGGTCGACGCCTTCGCCGATCGCGTCGGCGAGCTGGTCACCGGTATCGTCAAGCGCGTCGAGCGCGGCAACGTCTACCTGGACCTCGGCAGCAACGCCGAAGCCTTCATCCCGCGCGACAAGACGATTCCTCGCGAATCGGCCCGCGTTGGCGACCGCGTTCGCGGTTACCTGTACGAAGTGAAGTCGGAAATCCGTGGTCCGCAGCTGTTCGTTTCGCGCAGCGCGCCGGAATTCATGATCGAACTGTTCAAGCTCGAAGTGCCGGAAGTCGGCCAGGGCCTGGTCGAGATCAAGGGCTGCGCCCGCGATCCGGGTGACCGCGCCAAGATCGCCGTCGTCGCGCACGACAGTCGTACCGATCCCATCGGCGCGTGCATCGGCATGCGTGGTTCGCGTGTGCAGGCCGTGTCCAACGAGCTCAACGGCGAGCGCGTCGACATCATCCTTTGGCACGACAACCAGGCGCAGTACGTCATCAATGCGATGGCGCCGGCTGAGGTGCAGTCCATCATCATGGACGAAGAGAAGCACTCCATGGACATCGCCGTTGCCGAGGACAAGCTGTCCCAGGCCATCGGTCGCGGTGGCCAGAACGTGCGCCTCGCCAGCAAGCTCACTGGCTGGCAGCTCAACGTGATGACCCAGGACCAGGTAACGGCGAAGAGCGAGGCCGAACAGGCCGCCGCACTGCAGCTGTTCCAGGACAAGCTCGAAGTGGACGAAGAGATCGCCGGCATCCTGGTACAGGAAGGCTTCTCGTCCATCGAAGAAATTGCTTACGTGCCGAGCGCCGAGCTGCTCAATGTGGAAGGCTTCGACGAAGATATCGTCGAGGAACTCCGTGCTCGCGCCCGCGACGCCCTGCTGACCGAGGCACTGGCTGCTGAGGAAGGCGTGGAAGAAAACCCGCCTTCCGAAGAACTGCTCGGTCTGGACGGCATGGACGATGCGACCGCCTTCGCGCTGGCGGATCGTGGTGTGAAGACGCTGGACGACCTGGGTGACCTTGCCGTCGACGAACTCATCGATATCGATGGCATGACAGAGGAACGCGCTTCGCAGCTGATCATGGCTGCGCGTGCTCCGATGATCGCCCGCCTGGAAAAGGGTGGCTAAGCGCGAGACCGGAAGCGTCCTGGACGGACGCCTCGAGGGAGGCCATGAGGTCTCCCGCCATGGATGGAGGCAGCCGTACGGGTCATCGTCGGCACGTAAGGTTACGCGCGGGAACGGCGGAGAATAAAGAACGATGTCGGACGTCACTATCAAACAACTCGCCCATCAATTGGGCCTCCCGGTCGACAAGCTGCTTGGGCAGCTTGGCGAAGCCGGCATGAAATTCTCCGATGCGGAGCAGGTCATCAGCAGCACCGAAAAGGTAAAGCTGCTCGGATTCCTGCGTCGCACGCACGGCAAGAACGACGCCGCTCCCGAGACGGATGAAACGGCGCCTCGCCAGATCACCCTCAAGCGCCGCACTGTCGGTGAGCTGAAGGTCAGCTCCGGCACGGGGCGTGGCGCTGGCGCGGCGAAGACGGTCAACGTCGAAGTCCGCACCAAGCGTACCTACGTCAAGCGCAGCACCATCGCAGAAGACGCCTCGCACGATCCGGAACGTGAGGACGCCGCGCGCAAGCTCGCCGAGTCGCACGCCCAGCGTGAAAGCGACGAAGCACAGCGCCGCGATGAAGCCGAGCGTCGCCAGGCTGAAGAAGCCCGTCACGCCGCCGAAGCCGAGGCACGTCGCCAGGAAGAAGCCGCCGCCGAGTCGCGTCGCCGTGCGGAGGCCGAGCAGGTCGCCGAGCGCGCACGTGCAGAAGCAGCGCAGGCAGCGGCTCAGTCGTCGCCGGCATCCGCCGACGCGAAGGTTGCCGTGACGCCGGTTGCCGCTCCAGCGGCGCCGGCCGCTCCGGTGACCACGTTCACTGACGAGAATGGCGTGACCCACCAGACAGGCAAGCTCGATACGCGCAAGCTCGGCATGATCATGCCGACCATCCATGAGCCGCGTAAACGTGAGCGTGTCATTCCCAAGCCCGTTCCCGCTCCGGCACCGGCCCCCGCGCCTCCGCCGGTCGTGGCAGCGCCGGCCCCGGCGCCCGCGCCGGCTCCGCGCGCA
>Ga0247742_10001126_pt1 | contig 19358 bp, 19 predicted proteins | sample UWRJL208509C2_FD_180944 | JGI IMG/M metagenome (GOLD analysis project Ga0247742, IMG submission 180944) | Plant litter microbial communities from Arlington Agricultural Research Station in Wisconsin, United States - UWRJ-L208-509C-2 | ecosystem: Environmental > Terrestrial > Plant litter >... | reverse complement strand
TGGGATGCTACGGAACCCATCCGGTTCTTCAGCGGAACCATGCGTCTCGGCGTCATGAGCGCCGAGCGGCCCTTGAAGGATGTTGCCGCAGAGCGCAACAGAAATGATCCTTCGCCCATGAGAGGCACCGCGATGTCGTCGCTGTGACCTCCCGACGATCTTCCTCGCAGCGATTGCGGACGAGGTTGGGTAATAGCCTCTCCGTCGGTGGGATAGTGATCTCATTGGTTTTCGTATCGTTTGGCCTGCTGCCTGTTTTCGCATGTGCGTCACCTTTTGGCAGGGTCGTGGCGCTACGTCTACGAGACTATCGACCCGGCTCCTGGACATCCTTGAAGCGCAGCGATCACCTCAAGAGCATCGCGCTCGGCCGAATTAGCGGCGCTCGGCGTTCGGTTTGACGAGGGTCAATGCGCATGAGGAACGCGAGGTCGATCCTCGGCTTGGAGATCCGCGAATCCTGTGGACGTATCGTTGGAGGGCAGTCATGTCATGTATAATACGTGCCGTCGCCGGACTTATCATCGCAGCTGAGGCGCTGTATGCGTTTCCTGCTGGAGCGAGCGGCATTTCCCTCGCGCCGATGCTCGAGCGGGTGCTGCCGAGCGTCGTCAGCATCTCGGTGCAGGGCAAGGAACTGGGAGAGACGGATGCTTCCCTTGCGGATCCGTTCTACAGAAAGTTTTTCGGCCTTCCAGAGGAAACCGCCCCCACGCAGCGCGACTTCCAGTCGGCCGGATCTGGAGTCGTTGTCGATGCGAACCGCGGCTATATCGTGACGAGCCAGCATGTCGTGGAAAACGCCGACAACATCGAAGTCGCTCTTTCGGACGGACGTCGATTCAAAGCAACGCTAGTGGGCGCAGACGCTGAGACGGACGTCGCCGTCGTTCACATTTCTCCGGACCATCTTGTCGAGGCCGAATTCGCTACCGCAGCCTCTCTGCATGTCGGTGACGTTGTCGTGGCGATTGGCAATCCTTTTGGCTTGGGGCAGACAGCGACCATGGGGATCGTCAGTGCTCTCGGTCGTCGCGGCGCAGGATCGGAAGGATACGAGGGATTCATACAGACGGATGCATCCACTAATCCCGGCAACTCCGGCGGCGCCCTTGTCAACGAAGACGGTGTCGTCGTCGGCATTAACAGCGCGATCATCGGTCCGGCCGGCGGCAGCATCGGAATCGGATTCGCGGTGCCCGCCGAGACTGTCGCCGTGACCATGCGGCAGCTAATGGCGACGGGCAAGCTGGTGCGCGGCGAAGTCGGACTGGCGACGCAAGATTTAACGCCCGACCTTGCAAAGGCATTTGGAGTCGACGACCCGATGGGTGCACTTATCAGCGAGGTTCGGGCTGGCTCTCCGGCGGCCACTGCTGGAATTCAGCCGGGCGACGTGGTTCAGATGGTCGACGGCAGGACTGTCCGAACTGCTTCGGATATTAAGAGACTTGTGGGTTCGCTGCCTCTAGGCTCGAAGCCATCCTTCAAGATCAGTCGCGCCAACAAAATAATCGAAGCATTCCCTGAGGTCTCCAGCGCACCTGTCGTAGAACCAGCCCCGCCGCGCACAATCCATATTAACCGCGGGCCGCTTGCAGACGTCGAGATGGAGAACTCGACCGACAATATCGGCTCCCGCGTCGTCGTCGTTCCCGAGGGCTCGATCGCTGCGCGAGCGGGTCTGCAGCCAGATGACATCGTCGTTGCCATCGATCGGAGGCCGGTCGCTGACGTTGGCCAGGTGCTTGCAGCACTCGTGGGAGAGAACGCCCGGACGCTCGTGACTGTGCTGAGAAATGGCCATCATCTCTTTGTTGCTGCAGACGCGCAGACTCAGTGAGAATGACTTCTCCGTACAAAAATGAATCCTGTGTTGAAGCTACGCTTGATGCAGATCAACGACAAAATTCGCCGACGTGACACCGTAGGCTCGTCGCAAACCTGAAGGAGGTTGTTATGAACGACTTGCATCTCAGACAGACCATTCTCGACGAACTCGAATTCGAGCCAAGCATCGACGCCGCTGACATCGGCGTCACGACCGACAGCGGAATCGTGACCTTGACCGGCCATGTGCGCAGCTACGCGGAAAAAGAAGCGGCCGAACGCGTTGTTCGGCGCGTGAAGGGTGTCCGCGGCATTGCAGCCGAGATTGAAGTGCGTATCTTCGGACCTAAGGAAACCGATGACGACGACATTGCACGGCGTGCTGTCAAAATGCTCGATTGGAACGTCTCCGTGCCGAAGGATTCGGTGCAGGTGCGCGTTCTCAATGGATGGGTCACTCTTCGCGGCGAAGTCGAGTGGCAATATCAAAAGAACGCTGCATACGACGCCGTGCACGGGCTGGGTGGCGTCGTTGGCGTCTCCAACCTTGTCGAACTGAAGCCGCGCATCACCGCTATCGATGTGAAAAAACGGATCGAAGATGCGCTACAGCGTGATGCGGCGCTGGAGGCCAATGCAATCAAGATTGACGTACAAGGCAGAAAAGTCACGCTCTCAGGCAAGGTTAAGACTTGGTCCGAGCGTCAGGCGGCCGAGCGCGCGGCGTGGTCTGCGCCGGGTATAGCCACCCTCGACGACCGCCTGACTGTTGGCTGAACTACGGGCGGGGGAGAAGCGGTGACAATCTGCCTCTCCCCTAAGCTGCGCACGCTCGGGGTTGCCGGCATCCATATACGGATGATTGCTCCGAACTTACCCGCCTTCCGACTCCCTCGACGCGCGCGAGAGGTTCAGGGACTTTTCCCATCATCCAGCAGAAGCCTGAGGCGGACCGACATCTCTGATGCGGTGTACGGTTTTTTCAGCCACCCTGCACCAGCCTCTATCTCCTTTTCCGCAGCGCGCGGTTCGGAAAAACCCGAAGTGAGCAGGATGCTTACACTCGGCCAGCGCTCGCGGACTTTACGCGCGAGTTCATCGCCGTTCATACCGGGCATCGCGACGTCGGAAAATAGCAACGCCACGTCAAGACCGTCTTCCATAATTTGAAGCGCGTCGATCCCGTTCGTCGCCTCGATCACCGTGTAACCGAGCGTTTGCAAACGACTGACCGTCACCCTGCGAACCCGTGCGTCGTCCTCCACCACTAGGATCGTTTCTGTACCACCGGACGTCATGTCCTCGCCACCTTGGTGGTTGTCCAGATTGGCATCCGTTCCGGGATCTGCTCGTGGAAGGAAGAGACGTACCGTGGTTCCGGCGCCGATCTCGCTGTAAAGCTGGAGGTGGCCGGAGGACTGTTTTGCGAAGCCATAGACCATGCTGAGACCAAGTCCGGTACCAGAGCCAGTCGGCTTCGTGGTGAAGAAGGGTTCGAAAGCCCGTTCGATCACTTCCGAACTCATCCCGGTCCCCGTGTCGGTCACGGAGATTAGAACGTATCTGCCGGGCCGAAGGGCCGGGTACATGCCGGCGTAGTCCGAGTCGATCTCGACACCAGATACCTCGATCGTGAGGCGGCCGCCGTCCGGCATCGCGTCTCTGGCGTTGATCGAAAGATTAAGGAGCGCGCTCTGGAGCTGAGCCTTGTCTGCCAACGCGCTCAACCTGCGTCCGGGGATTGTGGTGCGTAGCTCGATAGAATCGCCGAGCGTCCGCTGGACGAGGGCGGAAAACTCCCCGAGGAGGGCGCCGACGTCGAGCACGGTCGGCGCAAGAGCCTGCCGTCTTCCGAACGCGAGTAGCTGAGAAGTCAGTCTGGCGCCGTCGTCGGCCGCCGATTGCGCCTCCCGCAGCAGCGACAACTGCCCCGGCTCCGATAGACGTGTTTCAAGCATTTCAAGATTGCCGCTGATGACCGCCAGCAAATTGTTGAAGTCGTGGGCAAGCCCGCCGGTCAACTGTCCGACCGCTTCCATCTTCTGCGACTGGCGAAGCTCAGCCTCGATGCGGTGGCGGCTCGTCAGATCTCTGACGAAACCCGTGAATATCCGCTTGTCACCGGCAATCGCCTCGCCGACGGACAACTCCATCGGGAAAGTGGACCCATCCTTCCGGAGCCCGACGACTACGCGTCCGTAGCCGATAATACGGCGCCGTCCGGTCCGAAGGTAGGACTCGAGGTAGCTGTCATGAGCGTTTTGGTCCGGGGAGGGCATCAGCATCGAAACGTTCCGCCCGACTACCTCGTTTGCGGAGTAGCCAAACAGTCTTTTCGCCGCGCTGCTGAATGAGGTGATCGATCCCTTTTCGTCAATGACGATCATCGCATCGGGCACGGTGGCCAAGATCGACTGAAGGTGCGCTTCACGCTCGCGCAGCTCGTCCTCAACCTGCTGCATGAAGGTAACGTCGCTGTTCGACTGGACGATGAGTGTATGCGGATCTCCAAGTTCGAGAACGGTCCATCGCGACACGATAGCAAGTCTCACACCGTCCTTTCGGCGATGTCCCACCTGTCCAGTCCAGAAACCATTGTCCCTGACTTCGGCCCTCAGCTTCTCGACGTCTGTTGGAAATCGCGTCTCCAGGAGGTCGTGGACCACCTTTCCCGAAGCCTCCTCTGCAGACCATCCATAAAGTCGCTCGCAGCCAGAAGTCCAACGCTGAACGATGCCATCGAAGCCGTGGACTATCAGGTTTGCCCCGTCGAACATGCGGACAATCCGATCAAGATCGGTCTCACTGGTAGCGTGTTCCTGCATAACGTGCCCCTAGCTCTTCTTCCTCGACCACATTGTCCGGATCCTCATCGGCACTACGGGCCAGCGCCGATCGGCTTGCGACCTTGAACTGATGCTTATCCGCTGGCAAGAGAACGCCTCTGGCGACCAGCTTGGTCAACGTCCTCGATACCGTCTCTATCGTCATGCCAAGATGGTCGGCAATGTCGGTCCGGACCATCGGCAAGCTAAGCGTCCGGTGATCCTGACCGGAGTTTAGTTCCAGTCGATGCAAAAGGAAGGTGCAGAGCCGCTGTTCAGCGTTCTTGTGCGAAAGCAGCATCATGTGATCCTGCGCCGCGGAGATTTCGTCGCGCAGTTGCGACAAGAGCTGCAGGCGAAGGTGTGGAACAAGTTGCAATTCCTCCTCAAGTCCGCGCTTGTTCATCCTGGTAAAGGAGACCTCGTCGATCGCCTCGCCCGCGAACATGTAGCGGTTGCGGAAAGAGAGGCCGATCAAGTCGTCCGCGCTGAGGAAGCCGATGATCAGGCGGCGGCCGTCGGGTAGAAAACGGCAAATACGAACGTTTCCCTTGACGATACGAAACACATGTCGTGCTGTGTCGCCCTCGAAGAAGAGCGAGGTGCCGGGCTGCGCCGTCTCGACAGGTTGCCGCAAGAAAAGTGTCGCGAAATCGGTCATCCCGCACGCCAACGGCTGATCGACTAGATGGAGGTTTGATACCGCTGCCATGTCATGGCTCCCTTTGCCGGTGCATGGTCGGATTTCATAGAACCCTGATGACAGGGGAATGCGAGAAGCGTAAGAATTGGTGGCATTGTGTGATAATTCGTAACAACCAAAGAATGATGAGATGACGAGCGGAACTGTCATGCGCACCCGCATACTCGTCGTAGACGACGATGTCAGAATCCGACGAATGCTCGCATTGTACCTCGGCGATGAGGGGTTCGACGTAGAAGTTGCAGGTGGCAGCTCTCAGATGCGCTCCAGAATGGCGAGCGCAAAGTTCGACGCTATTCTTCTCGACCTGGTCATGCCCGGAGATAGCGACGGGCTTCAACTTGCCAGGGAAATCCGTGCTGCTTCCGACGTACCTATCATCATCCTGTCCGGAAAGGACGACGTCATGGACCGCGTCGTCGGGTTGGAGGTGGGTGCGGACGATTACATCGGAAAGCCATTTCATCTTCGGGAAGTGCTCGCGCGTCTTAGGACGGTGCTGCGAAGACGGACCGTCTCCAACGAAGTAGTGCAAGTCGCAGCAGACGTCCTTCGCTTCGCGGGCTGGCAGCTTGACGTCGAGCGGCGCGCAGTCACCAACCCGGCTGGAGACGAAGTAGCAATGTCGACGGCTGAGTTCGACATGCTGCATGTATTCGCCACCCATGCCGGACGGGTGATGACGCGTGATATGCTCATGGACTTGACGCGCAAGCGTGGTCGCGACGGCTTCGACCGTACCATTGATGCGCTGATTGTCAGGCTTCGGCGCAAGATCGAGACAGACCCTCCCAATCCGAAGCTAATCAAGTCCGTACGCGGCGTCGGCTACGTCTTCACAGCAAGGCCGGAGCCGGCTTCTGGTCGAGTCTGAACATAAGACCGTGGTCCCACAGTCGGAACCGTTCTTCACTCTCCATCTCCACGAAATTGCTTGGGAACTTCGACCAAAAGCGAATGTGCTTGCATCCAGCCGATCGTCTCCGTAGCGAGGTAAACAGAATGGACGCAATGGCGTCGTCGTTCATCACGCTTGCAACGACGAAGAACGGGACGTCCATCAATTCTCCCGCCGCGGGATGAGTTTCAATCCTGTAGGCTGCTAGGCCACGCACATACCCCCCCGGATCTTTCACTGCGATAAGCGTCCACCGAACGCCGCTGGCGATAACTTGCCCCCAGTCCTCGCCAGGGAAGCTTGGAACTGCCATCTGGATCAACGAGTAGGCAGATAGTGCGTCTTCAAATGCGAGTGGTCGGACGTGGTATCCAGACTTCATGGCCGCTTCCCTCCTCACGCCACCCTCGCATCATTCACACCAACAGGTCTTTGTCCCAAGTCAATCCGCAGCCTCAACACAGCGAAAATCTATGATGTCTGACGGCGGTCAAAGACCCAGGGCACAAGGCCATGTCTGATGCCGTTACCGACCTCACAAAACTGTGTGGCTCCTTCAAACACTGAGTATGGAAATGGCATCGTCAGCATCAAGAGCCAACCACGCCGGCGGGCCGCTGTGGACCGCCCGACGGGATCCTTACTTTCAAGGGCAAGATGACAGGATCGAAGGAAAGGCGGATCAAGGACTATTATAGGTTAGAACGTCAGGACGGGTCGTTTCGGCGAAGCCTGAGATGCCCGCGGGGTGGACGCCACAAGCTTCAAACGAGTTTTTCGAACGGCGCTCTTAAGATCGCTATGCCGCAACCGTCGGATCTCCGGAAAGACGAGAAGACATTTACGATCAAGGCAAGCTGACCTATCCAACCTCCGCTACGCCGAGGGGTTGTGGCGTACGGTGGGCGCGGAGAGAGAGAGGGAGGGGCGAGCCTCCCTCTCTTTTCACTTGATATGGATATGATTTTCTACCGTCGCGACGCCCGGAGTTGACCAGGCAGTTTGCTCGGCCACGTCACGCTCGCTGCGCGCTCGAACCCCGCCTTCCAGAAGAACCCGATTGTCCTGGACCGTGACAGAAATGCTTCCGGCGTCGACTTCGGCATTGCGTTTCAGCGCTACTTCTATCCGGTCGCGAATGTCTGGCACCGATGGACCCTGTCGCATTGTCAGCAAGTTGATGACGCCTGCGACACCGCCCAGCTTCCTCACCGCATGCTCTGCGGCGAGCCTCTGGAACTGCCAACGGACTTCCCCCGACAAAGTCACCCAGCCGTTCTGGACTTTTACGTGCACCACGCCCTCCGGCAACGCAGTGTTCCAGGCGATGATGTCAATCACCCGTGACGCGATCTGGTCGTCTGCGTGCTGCTTTTGATCCAGAAAACGGACCTCGACCTTGACAGCGACCGCGCGCACGCCTTTCACCCGCGCAGCCACATCTTCTGCGGTTAATTTTCAGCATAGGTATTCACGTGGCCCGAAAGTGTTGCAATGCCAGTGTCTACAGCTACCCCGATATGGGCGGCGTCGATGCTCGGTTCGAATGCGAGCTCCTCAAGTATGTGCCGTTGCATAGATTGATCGTTCATGTCTTCCTCCTTTTGTTAGCGCGGCCCATCGTGCCACGTCGTCCGAGAGTGCGCCCGCCGCAGCCAGCCGGCATTGCGCTCGATCAATTGCTATTGAAGCGCCAAAGAACTGTAGACTTGATGCGTCTGCCGAAGTGTTTCTGATCGCAGAGACCGCGTTGCGTTCACCTTGAAGAAGCGCGCCGAATGTTGACTATGGTCAAGGCAGGTAACGGACTTTAGTGATTTGATTGCACGCGAATGCCTGGTGAACGGTTGCGTATGATCGCCCGTTACTTGCACGCATTTTTACTGGAGGCGCGGTTGAACTCCGAGATTGCAAAGCTTGCTCTAGCGCTGTCGATTGGACTCCTCGTCGGGTTGGAGCGCGGCTGGCAGGAGCGGGATTCGCCCGAGGGAAGCAGAACCGGCGGCATCCGCACCTTTGGCATTTCGGGGCTGTTGGGTGGGATTGTTGCAACTCTGGCCGCCGCCAGTTCCTACCCGGCGTTTCTGGCGTACGGCTTCATCACCTTTGGAGCCATTTTCACGCTTTTCAAACTTCGCGAAGCCTGGGACGACGATGACTACAGCGCCACATCAGTGATAGCCGCGCTTTGCGTTTTTGGACTGGGCGCGTTAGCGATGGTGGGCGATCCGATCGTAGCGGCGGCTGGAGGGACGGCACTCGCTGCCACCCTAGCAAGCCGCGACGTCCTGCACGCCTTTCTCAGGCGTTTGACATGGGTGGAACTGCGCTCCGCCCTTATGCTTGCGGTGATGACGGCCGTCATTCTTCCTCTTCTCCCAAACCGAGACATGGGTTCATTTCTGAAGGTCAACCCATTCGAAGTGTGGGTTTTTACCGTCTTGACCGCGACAATATCCTTCTCAGGCTACATCGCCGTGAGATTATTCGGTAAAAGGAAGGGGACATTGATCAGCGCAGCCGCAGGCGCCTTAGTCTCATCCACCGCAATAACCCTAATGCTCGCTCGGTCTTGCAGAGAGGGGCGCGAGGAGAGGGGAGCGGCCGGCGCCGCGTGCTTGGCCGCAGCCATTTCGATCTTGCGCGTGACGGGACTGGTCCTGGTTCTCAGGGCGGAGATCTTGCCAAGCCTTGCACCAGTCGCGTTGACCGGTGCAATGGCTTTCGCCTGCATGGCTGCGTACTACACGACGTCGGCGCCTCCTGGGACGGTCGATGCGTCCGCACATAACCCGTTCGAGATCAGGTCATTAGTGCTGTTTGCAGCAATATATGTCTGCGCAGTCTCTGCAAGCGCAGTTCTAATCGCATATTTTGGAAGCTCCGCCATATTTCTGTCCTCAGCCTTATCGGGGGCTTTCGACGTTGACGTTGCAGTTCTCACTGCCCTCAGAGGGTTAGACGTCGCAGGAGTAGATATTGTCACTCGTGCTGTCCTTGTGGCAATGGGAGCGAACGCGGTTGGCCGGGTGGCGTTGGCTGCATCTGCAGGATCAAAACGGTTCACCTTCCACTTCGGAATCGCAACCGCTTTGGCGATCGTCGGTGCATCAGCCGCTTTCGCGGCGGAAACGTATTTTTGAAGGAACTAAGCGCCCACCGATCCATCGTACACTATTTGGTGGGCAGCAACATCAGGAGCGCCGCGACACTCATGATACCAACCGCGACCCAGCCGACGGCAGCGTAGGCCGTACCGATGCGATACCTACCCATTGTCTCGGAGCGCCGCGCCAGGATCAGGATGACGGCCATGAGAGGTACAGCGAGCACGCCGTTCAATATCGCGCTCCAGAACAAAGCCGTCATCGGCGGTATCGGGGAATATTGGATACCCAATCCCAGAAGGACGCTGACTGCTATCACGGTGTAGAAGCCGCCGGCATTTCGCGCTTTCTTTTCAAGACCGAAGCGCCAGCCGAATGCTTCAGAAACTGCATACCCGACCGACCCGGCGAGGACGGGGACGCCAATCAAGCCAACGCCCAGAATGCCGAGTGCGAAGATCAAAGATGCAAACTGACCAGCGAGCGGGCGAAGAGCACTGGCTGCCTGTGCCGCCGTCTCGATCCGGGTGATGCCTGCAGGGTAAAGCGTAGTCGCCGTGGCCAAGGCAATAAAGAAAGCCGTCACATTGGAATAGAGCATGCCGCTCCAGGTATCCCAACCAATCCGCCGAAGCTCCGCCGGAGCGGAATCGTCATCACCGAGGAGGGGGCCGCGACCTTCCATATCCTCTACCTCCTCGGAGGCTTGCCAGAAGAAAAGATAGGGGCTGATCGTGGTTCCGAACACGCCGACGACCACGGCCGCGTAAGCAGAAGTGAAGCTGATGTGCGGCCAGAACGTTCGTTTGACAACTTCGACCCAATCAATGTGCACCGTGAAAAGGACTGCAGCGTATGCGAGGAGCGAGATCGTCAGCCACTTCAAAAATGCAACATATCGATGGTAGGGAACGAAAACTTGGAGCATCAGCGTACCAACAACGAAGAAGGCGGTCATAAAATGCCGATCGACGCCCGTCACGAGTTCCGCTACCTCACCCATGGCGGCGACATCAGCGGCGATATTCAGAGTGTTGGCGACCACAAGAGCGGTAACGACGCCAAATAAAACCGGCGCTGGAAATGCCTCCTTGATATTGGCAGATAGACCTTTGCCGGTCACCCGTCCGATCCGGGCGCAAGTCGCCTGTACGACGGCCATCAACGGGAAGCTTGCAGGCATGGCCCACAGCATGTTGAGCCCGAACTGCGCGCCAGCTTGAGAATACGTGGCAATACCGCTCGGGTCGTCGTCGGCAACCCCCGTGATCAATCCCGGTCCGACGCGTGCAAGCGGATGCTCCTTAAAGCGACCGAGCAAACGCCGCCAGCTCAAAGCTCGTATTGCCTGTTTTGTGGCATCGGTCATGGTCGGCTTCCTTGCATTATGCCTGAATTCTTTATTGTCTTGATCAACGGTGAGCCATTTGCCGGCGCGCAACGGGACGCTGGAGTACCGCAGTTCTTTCACGCGTTTATTTTTTCCAGGATGGATTCGCTCCGGAGACGTCGTTGGTTTTGCGACACATGACGTCACGCAATCTTTGGCATGTCTTTGATCGGCATCAAGGTGCGCCCCGAAGTTCGGACGTAGGGTTGGCGATAACACATAGGAGTTTTCATGGTCAGCCCAATCCTACACTTCCACGGCGCCGCCGGCTCGGTGACCGGATCCTGCTTCCTCCTGGAAGCCAGCGACGCGCGAATTCTGATCGACTGTGGAATGTTTCAGGGATCGAAGTCCGAGAAGGAACTGAACTACAAGCCGTTCCCGTTCGAGCCGTCGAAGATAGACGCGGTGCTGCTTACGCATGCACACATTGATCACTCTGGATTGCTTCCGAAGCTCTCCAAGGCGGGGTTTAGTGGTCCCGTCTTTGCGACCGCGGCGACGATCGATCTCTGTGAGATCATGCTGCAGGATTCGGGACATATCCAGGAGACCGAGGTTCGTCAGCTCAACAGGCGCAACCGCACACGCGCGCGAGAACCGGTGGAACCAATCTACACGGCCGAGGACGCTCGTAGCATGCTGCCTCAGTTTATTTCCGTTCGATACAACGACTGGCGCGAAACCGTCGGCGGCGTCCGGTTCCGTTATTGGAATGCCGGACACCTCTTGGGGTCGGCATCGATCGACCTCGAGGTGGCCGGCTCGGCTGGCCCGATCAGATTGCTGTTCTCCGGCGATGTTGGCTCAAGGAACAAGCTGTTCGAGAAAGGCCCTCAGAGCCCGTCCGGCGTCGACTACCTGATATGCGAAAGCACGTATGGCGACCGCGAGCGAGAAGACTTCGCCATGAAGGAGCGGCGCAATCGGCTCCGGGATGTCGTTGCAACAGCCGGTAATCCCCACGGCGTACTCTTAATCCCGTCATTCGCAGTCGAGCGGACACAGGAGGTGTTGACCGATCTCGTGGCACTGATGGACGAGGGCGAAATTCCGCGGTGCCCGATAATGATCGATTCACCACTCGCTTCAAAGGCGACCGAGGCGTTCAAGAGGCACGCAGGCGATCTGGAAAACGGGTCTGCATTTCGTCGCGCGCTTAACTCGCCCAATGTCCGCTTCACCGAAACGCCGGAGCAGTCGAAGGCTCTCGATCTCGTCAAAGGATTCCACATCATCATAGCGGCGAGTGGAATGTGCGAAGCCGGCCGCATACGGCACCGTCTGAAAAACTGGCTCTGGCGGCGGGAGTGCACAGTCCTCTTTGTCGGGTTCCAGGCAGCCGGAACCCTCGGCCGCATCCTTCAGGAGGGAGCGGTAGATGTGCGCATTCAGGGCGAGGAGATACGGGTGTCCGCAAGGATGGCGACGCTCGACGCATATAGCGGCCACGCCGACGCCAGCGAACTTGATGAATGGGTTGCAGAACGGTTGCCCGTCCGAAAGGGAATATTCCTCGTTCATGGAGAGGCGGCCGCGCGACAGGCTATGTCTTTCAGGCTCTCCCGGCGCGTGCAGACGAACATCGTATGCCCTTCGCTCGACGATGCCTATGAACTGACAAAGACGGGCGCGGTTGCCATTGCGAAGGCGATGCCGCCTCGTATCCAGTCTATACTGCCGGGTCATCCGGACTGGAACAATGACTATCAGGATTTCGTTCTCGACGTGTCGGACCGCCTGAGGTCAATTGCCGATGACAACGGCCGCGCCATCGTACTGCGCAGTCTTCGGCGCGCGTTACATCCGGACGTTTCGACCGAGGTCGACAAGAGGAGGCACGGCGATGCTCATCATGGATCGTGACTGCAAGCGCGGCGGCGAACGCTTTGCGATACCGACGCAAGGGGAGATACAAGGGAAGCTCGTCGTTCTCGAGGTGGTCGCCATTACCTGTCTGAAAAGCCTTCTCTCTTCCAAAAGTGCGGCTGAGATCGCCAGGTTGAAGGAAGGCATATTTTTGTCGATGAAAGAGCAGTGCGCTCCATTCGGCCTGTCTCCGGAAGACGAGATCGCCGTTGATGAATATGCCCGCGAGTTCTTCGATGCGGCAAAAGAAGCCGCTGCGAAATCGTTGGAAGCGTCGGTCACAGGAGCCTCCCACCGTGGATAATGTCGCGCTGACCTTTAACGCCGGCTCTTCCAGCCTCAAGGTTGGGGTGTTCAGGTTGGAAGACAAGCTGGCGGTTCGTCTAGGGGGCGGCGTGGTGACGCTTGGCGAAGAGCCGCGGTTCGCTTTCGAGGTTCTGGATCATAAAGATTCCATTGCCTTGCCAGTGCACACTGAGATTGACGCCAACCTCTTGTCTCTGGTTGTCGATCGGGTGGTGGCTAGGGAAGGTCGTCCAGCAATGGCCGGCCATCGCGTGGTTCACGGAGGGCTGGAGTTCGATGGCCCGGTCATGATCCAACCGGATGTCCTGTCCAAGATCGAGAGCCTCACAGCGCTTGCGCCGATGCATCTCCCACCGACCCTTGCACTCATACGAGCCTTCAAAGAAGCCTATCCCGATACCCCACAGACGGCCTCCTTCGATACGGCCTTTCATTCGTCACAGAGCAATCTAGCCTCGCGTTTCGCCATCCCTAAAGATCTGCATGAAACCGGCGTCCGCCGGTACGGCTTTCATGGACTGTCATACAAGTATATCTCGAGCGCGCTTAGGAAGCTTGATCCGGATCTCGCGGCGGGTCGCGTCGTATGTGCCCATCTTGGTAGCGGAGCGAGCCTCTGTGGCATGGTTGATGGCGTAAGCATAGATACCAGCATGGGCTTCTCGGCCCTAGACGGCATTCCGATGGCGACGCGGCCTGGATCTCTGGATCCAGGCGTGATCCTCCATCTTCTTCGCAACAGTTTTCACGATGCAGACAAGTTGGAAGAGTTCCTTTACCACCAGTGCGGCCTGCTTGGTGTCTCAGGTAGAAGTGGCGACGTCCGAGTCTTGCTGGGAGATTTTCACCCCGCCTCGAGGGAGGCCTTAGACCTTTTCTGCTTCAGGATCGCTGGTGAAATTGGCAGGCTAGCCGTCTCGTTGGGCGGCATAGACGCCATCGTCTTCACCGCCGGCGTCGGCGAGCATCAGCCCGAAATCCGCAAAGGAGTCGCCCAACATCTGAGCTTGTTCGGGGTCGGCCTTAGCGAAGTCGCCAACAAGGCGAACGCGACTGTGATAAGCGCGAGAGAGAGCGAGGTCACGGCGCTCGTCATTCCGACCGACGAGGAGCAGGTGATCGCCGACGAAGCGGTCGCCGTCATCAACCGTCACAAGCTTTGAGGAGCAGACATGCCCGAACTTTCCAATCCTGAGCTCGCAGACGACGAAATTGACTTGATCGACCGTTACTGGCGCGCCGCCAATTATCTCTCAGTCGGCCAGATCTACCTGATGGATAATCCTCTCTTGCGCGAGCCGCTTCTGGCAGCGCACATCAAGCCACGACTTCTCGGTCACTGGGGGACGACGCCTGGACTCAACTTCATCTACGCTCATCTCAACCGCATGATAAAGGCTCGTGACCGTGACGTTCTCTACGTGTGTGGGCCGGGTCACGGCGGACCGGGAATGGTCGCTAACACCTATCTCGAAGGCACCTACAGCGAGACCTATCCGGGCGTTCCGGAGAATGCGGACGGCATGCGCAAGCTCTTCCGGCAATTCTCTTTCCCCGGAGGGATTCCCAGTCACGTGGCGCCCGAGACGCCCGGCTCCATCCACGAGGGCGGCGAACTGGGCTACGCGCTAGTCCATGCCTTTGGTGCCGCCTTCGACAATCCTGACCTTGTGGTGGCTTGCGTGGTGGGCGATGGGGAGGCAGAAACCGGAGCTCTTGCGGCAGCCTGGCATTCGACCAAATTTCTCAACCCTGCACGCGATGGTGCCGTGCTGCCGATCCTGCACCTCAACGGTTACAAGATCGCCAATCCCACTATCTTGTCGCGGACGAGCGACGACGATCTCCGCAGCCTTTTCATAGGATACGGCTACCAACCGATATTCGTCGAAGGGCATGAGCCCGCGGACATGCATCGACAGATGGCGTCTGCGTTCGGTCGGGCATTCGACCTCATCGAATCCTTGCAGAAATCAGCACGAAACTCTCCTTTGGCGATAGGCGTGCCCAGATGGCCGATGATCGTGCTTCGCAGCCCGAAGGGTTGGACCGGCCCCAAGGAGGTCGACGGAAAGAAGGTCGAAGGGTTCTGGCGCTCGCATCAAGTGCCTGTTGCAAATTGCAGGGGCGATCAAGCACATCGGAAGATCCTGGAGGATTGGATGGTCAGCTATGGCCCTGACGATTTGTTTGACGCCGGTGGCCGCCTTCAGCCCGAACTCAAGGCGTTGGTGCCGGTTGGCGATAAACGCATGGGTGCGACGCCATATGCGAACGGCGGCCGGATGCGAAAAGAACTCAAGGTGCCGGACATCCACGACCTTGCAGTTGAGATCAACGAGCGCGGCGCTCCGCAGGTGCAGTCGACGGAAATCCTGGGACGTTATCTCCGTGATGTCCTGCGACTGAATGCCGACACGAAAAACTTCCGAATCTTCGGCCCGGACGAGACCGAATCCAATCGACTGGGCGCGGTATTCGAAGAGACCGACCGTGTCTGGATGCAAGAGATCGAAGACTACGATGTGCACCTGGCAAGCGATGGCAGGGTCATGGAGGTTCTGAGCGAGCATCTTTGCCAGGGCTGGCTGGAGGGGTATCTGTTGACCGGCCGCCATGGGCTCTTCTCCTGCTACGAAGCGTTCATCCACATCATCGATTCGATGTTCAACCAGCACGCCAAATGGCTCAAGGTGTCGCGGGGGATCGGCTGGCGTGAGCCGGTCTCCTCGCTGAACTATCTTCTTACGTCCCATGTCTGGCGGCAGGACCACAACGGTTTCTCGCATCAGGACCCAGGGTTCATCGATCTGGTCGCCAACAAGAAGTCGGATATCGTTCGCATCTATCTTCCGCCTGACGCCAACACGCTTCTTTGGGTTGGCGACCACTGCTTGAAGACCTATGACCGCATCAACGTAATCGTCGCGGGTAAGCATCCGGAACCACAATTTCTGACGATGGATGAAGCGGCGCGTCACTGCGAGACTGGCATCGGCGTCTGGGACTGGGCAAGTTTCGAAAACGACACGATCGCGCCCGACGTCGTCATGGCCTGCGCGGGCGACGTTCCGACAATGGAGACACTGGCGGCGGTCATGCTGTTGCACGAGGCGATACCGAACTTGAAGATCAGAACTGTGAACGTCGTGGATCTGCTAGCGCTGCAGGACCCTCAGCAGCACCCTCACGGTCTTTCCGATGCGCGTTTCGACGCCATCTTCACCACCGACAAACCGGTCATCTTCGCCTATCACGGCTATCCTTACCTTATCCATCGACTGACTTATCGTCGTACCAATCACCGCAATTTCCATGTACGCGGCTTCGTCGAGGAAGGCACGACGACGACGCCGTTCGACATGACCGTATTGAACGAACTGGACAGGTTCCATCTGGCTTTGGAGGCCATTGCGCGAGTTCCGGGTCTTGCGGAAAAGCAACCTGAAGCCGTCGCCGAGCTGCATGAAAAACTCGCCAGGCACCGCGCCTACGTGCGAGAGCATGGGGAAGATATGCCGGAGATACTGGACTGGCGTTGGGGCGGGGAGCTAGCGCGGGCGGTAGTTGAGCAATGACGTTCAGGGAGGCGTCAGCTTCACTGGCTAGGCGGGTCTTGGTCAAGTTGAAGTCTCCCGACGCGACGGTCAACGTTGTCGCCGGCAAACATCGTGTCAATGAAAAGCAGTTGAAGAGCGTGGGGGAGGTCTCCGAACTCAAGCCTGGCGCTGACGGGCAGTTGAAGGCAAAGCTGACTGCTGGCTCATATCTCCTATTGTGCAACATTAAGGGCCACTACGAAGCCGGCATGCATGCGACGCTGACCGTCACGAAATAGGGGGGGCCGTCAAAAAAGTGTTTGCGGAACGAAGCAAGGAGACGACAATGCAGAATGTGACACGAAACCCGACGTCGTACTCCTTGCCGCAACGAACCCTTCACTGGCTGACGGCTCTGCTCATCTTCTACAATCTGCTATTGCCTGACGGCATGAGCGAGTGGCAGCGGGCGATCGAACACACCGGTTCGGCCACTGATGCGCAATTGGCAGGCGCCAATCTCCATGCGTATGTCGGAATTTCGATACTGTTGCTGATCAGTATCCGCCTCGTGCTGCGCTTCATTCAGGGAACGCCTTCCGCGCCCCCCGAGGAACCTTACGTCCTGACCCTTGCAGCCAAAGGCGCCCACGCTACGCTTTACCTCCTTCTTTTCGCATTGCCGATCAGCGGGATGGCGGCGTTCTACCTCGGTTACGACCGCATGGGAAAGGTACACGCCGAGGTGCTGAAAGTTATACTCTGGATCGTCATCGCCGCCCATGTCCTCGGCGCGCTTGCTCATCAATTATACGTCTTGAGGCGGATGACGGTCGGATGAGATGATCGCGGCAGAAGTGCTCCGATTGATCCCGATCAAAGCGTCCTGTCGAAATATGAGCTTCAATCGCCTCCACACAACAGGAGGCAAGGCGATGCTGGCCAAAGACATCATGACGTCCCCCGTCACGACAATAGACGAGGGGCACAACGTCAGACAAGCGATCGAGATCGTCAACGCCAGTAAGATAGGTGCCGTGCCCGTCGTTGACGCAGAGGGACGGCTGACCGGAATCGTGACCGAAGGCGACCTTGTCCGGCGCGTGGCATCTTCCTGGACAAGACGTTCCGTCCCACACACGCGTGACAGGGCTGACGCGCTTGCGGACTATGTCAAAGCGAGGAGCTGGCGTGTCAAGGATGTCATGTCGTCACCCGTCATCAGCGCTACGCTCACCTCTGCCGCGAGTCAACTTGCCGAACTCCTGCTCGCTCACGACGTCAAGCATCTCCCAGTTGTCGAGAGTGGGAGTTTAGTCGGCATTATCAGTCGCCGAGACTTGATGCGTGCACTTGTCGAAATTCCCAAGGACTGCACCGCTACGGGAGATGATGCTGTTGCAACAGCCGTACGCAGCCGGCTGGAAGCCGAGCTAGAGCTCATGCCGGCGACCGTCAAAGCTGCAGTGGTCGATGGCGTCGTAACGCTTACAGGCGAGGTCGAAACTGAGCTCGAGCGCGAAGCCGTTAGGGTAGCTACCGAAAGCGTCCGAGGCGTTGTAGGCGTCGAGAACAGGATAACGATTGCCTATCACATGGTGAGTCGCTTCCGATCGTGAAAACGATGCCAGAGGAACTTCCGAAATTATCGCCAGGGTCATCGGCGCGACGTCGTGCTCGCCGCAGTGATCTATGGGCGCAATGGGAAGCGATATGACGGCAGCCGGGAAGGTGCTGTCGCCCGCCGCATTGCCAGAAGGAATCAGAGCGTCTTTAGAAGGCGAAGCAGAGCAACCATCTCCATCGGGGACCTGCGCTTGAATGCGATATAAGTCGCCACCTCCTCACCGTGAAAGCGCCGCTTGAAAGCTGCCTGACCTCGAAGACTGAAGATATGCGTGTTGATCCTGTCGGAGTGGAACGCGCGTTCGAAAAGCTTCCGCCAGACGCCGCTCTCGGTGAATCTACTTGCAGCGATGGCGGCAAGTGGCGACAAGCCCAGCTTGACGCGTGCGTGTCCCTCTTCACGAAAACGGTCTGCTGCGAATTTCGTCAGACCAATCTCTGCATGGGGTGTCGTTCCCGCGAGCTTGCGTTTGAAGGCCGCAGTGTATCCCTTCACGACGCCGTCCTCGAATATTGGATCGAAATCGAGAATGGCGATGGGCGAACCCTCAGGATCCAGGATAACGAAGCGGCGCATGTGAGGCGACAGTTCGGGAAAGAAAGGTCGGTTTAGAAAGCGCATTTCCCGTCGACTGACTATCCGCCCCGCACGCCAGTTGTCGGACACCACTTTGATCTGGTCCGCCTGCGTCTTTGTCCCGTCGCATTCGGTGATCGTATAACCTTGTTTGATCAGCCAGCGCTCCGAGTAACGGACGGTTTCATTCTTCTTTCCAGCGAAGCCATGGGTATCGAATGCAAGATGGGTATCGACGCCCATATGGTTCACTCGATAGCCAAGGTCAGACAGGACGGTGGCAGTCTCGCGACTGATCTGAACGAAGCATGGATCGCCGGCGGCTGATACGAAGTCCCTGATGTATCGTTCACGATCTCGCCGGCACGCTACGGGATCGCCAAGAACAAAGGTGTGCCCCATTTTGGTGGCGTAGGCGAGATAACCGTCTTTATCCCCGAAGTGCTTGAGGTCCTGCTGGACGGCGGTCGAATAGGCGACAGCGAAATCTCCGTGCTTGCGACACAGCTCAAGCCTCTGATGAGCGGAAAAATGGGCTCTTGGGACGCTTGCAATGCGACGATCCATGATGTCGTCGAAGGTTCGGCACGTCTCCTTCCCCCGGAAGGTTCAATCGCCACATGGCACACTTTGGGTTCGTCATCTAATGAAAAGCACATATATGACTGTTTTTTTGCGCAGCCGTTAG
>Ga0247742_10001124_pt1 | contig 19366 bp, 20 predicted proteins | sample UWRJL208509C2_FD_180944 | JGI IMG/M metagenome (GOLD analysis project Ga0247742, IMG submission 180944) | Plant litter microbial communities from Arlington Agricultural Research Station in Wisconsin, United States - UWRJ-L208-509C-2 | ecosystem: Environmental > Terrestrial > Plant litter >... | reverse complement strand
GCGGTGCCAAAGGTCGTCGCGTTGGTGTCACCAATCGCGCAGGAGGAGCAAAGACGCGAGCAGGTAGAATGGCCAAGGGAGAAATTAGGCCAGAGTAGAGGGAGGTGTACGGACGTGGGTCCTTGATTCGTGTTTGAACGTGTTCCGGACGCATAAGGTCAGGAGCATGTAGAATGCTCGTTGAACATTGCATCTGAGAGACTGGTAGGATATCGCCCATCTTGGGTGTGGCTGTTAGCGACTCTCAGATCCGATGGAAATACGATATCCGAGCTGGGGAAGAAGGATATCAGCATATATTCAACGATGAAAACGGATAGAGCGGCAGGAGAGGTGAGGAGTGAAATGCCTAAGAGGACTTACCATCATAAATTTGGCGACAATGATTTGCTTCCTGCAGGCAGCTAGCGTTTGGCCATGGATCCTAGATTTCCGATATACTGAGGTTGCCAGAGCCAAAGTCGGCGTCGATGGTGGCAGAGCAAGATGGGAAGATTAGCTAAAATATTCCTTTTCCGAACACATTCTCGCGGACCGCGCTTTCGTCTCGGCTACCAGGTTCCAGCTCATACGTTCTCTACCTCAATCTAGAAACATTCTGGATAGCCTCTCCAAGCTGTTATGCAGCTTGAAGGTACTATATTCTTAGGTTGTAACCAAACCCAGCCGCTCACCAAGAGCGTCGGAATTTCGAAGTTGCCAATGGCCAACCTTGAGGAATAAAGGTAAGCAGTTTGCATAATCGTTCTTACTTAGGATTGTGACCAACTCTCTGCTAGCTCATTCCATCAATGCTAATGTCGGCGCACTGAGCACTTCGACCATGTGGGCTCACAGTGTCACCATGATGTCCTGTATGCTCCTACTATGCAAAACGGACTCAACGTGCTCAGCAAGAGACCATTTGAACGACGATTGTATGTTACATCCAGTTGTAATTCCTAAAACTGAAGCTTTCTCCTAACAGCCGATCTTACTGCCTTCAATAATTGCCTTTTCTTCTGTCAAGGTCCTCTAGGCAACTTCGACAACCAGACTCGAAGACTCTCTCGCCCCAAACCCAGCTCCAGCATCTTCTTTGGCCCATGTTCACACCTCTCGTCCTTCATTTGTTCAGCCGAGGGCTGCAGCTCTCCATCTACGACGCCCGCCACTGGCAGTCTGTCGAAGAGTCGCTGGCGACTGCTTTGAGAATCTGGAAGGAGGATTATGTCACCGTCGGGACTAGGAAGGCATTTGTGATGACGCAACGAGAAGGTCCACATTGACAGTAGAAATCAACGTGACTGGGTGCGCATTTCAGTCAGTTTACTGCCAACGCGTCTAATAACCCCCGTTGTCTCTAGATCGTATCAGCGAATTCGACAATCACCGTTTTTGAGCTCTGCTCGATGACAACACTCTCGTCCCAACTCGTTTATAGCATCTAAATTAGCACCCGCGGCGACTGTTTCGAGAATGAGGTCACGTGTCGATTGGTCAAATCGCCTCGTTCGAAGCTGGGAAGGAAGGACGTTATAATGGCAGCGACAGCCATCATCGTTGCTGCACTCACCTCGGTTCCAGCTTGAATTAAACCACAAACACTATGAACCGAGGCGAGTGTCGCTGAGGATTGACATCGTTTCGAAAGCGGCAGCAGGCAGCAGACATCAACATTGCTGGATGAACTTTCGACGAGGATCGAAATGCGGAAGAGTCGCAGGACACACCAGAAGGCTGGGCGGGAGACTCGTAGCAGGTGCAGGCCTGGGCACTCTCCAAGGCATAGCAAGCTCGGTTCGCTGTCCACCGTCCACAAGAACTCAATTGCCGCGTTCGGTGTCCACTTGTCTTCTCGCCGTTCTCTTTACTAGTACTCTCGTCCTCTGGTCAGCTATCCCATTCGGAGGGGATATGAATCGATTACTTGAAAGTAGGCGCTTCTGGTGTAAATTCCGCTGAGGCTCGAGATGGCGAGTAGTTGATGAGGATGGTGCGTCCTTTCTTTTTTCCATTTTTGCGTGGACATTGGGTTTGATGAAACTTGTCAGTTCCTAGATCGAGATGGCGTAGATCAAAGCACTACATTGGTTGACTTTAGTGCCGATCCTCCTGCGAGAATCCTGCGATATCCAGCAATTGGACCTGGCTGTCTTCAGGCCAGCGGTCACGCAAGACCCGCTAAATTTTGAATCACGGGTATGTGTTGCCCAATCATGGAGTACTGTAACAACTAACGATAAGCCCAAGATATGCTCTTGTTATCGACGGTCTCGGTGGGATCTTGGAGCAGATCGAAACTGTACACCTGGCTGATCTCTTTTTCATCGCAAGCACTCCCGAATCGCTTACCAAGTGAAGGACCCCATCTTCTAGGATTCATCTATTACACTATGACGCAGTAAAAGAAAAGGCCCCAATCCTCTTCGTCGACGTCAAAACGTGCATCCATCTCGACGTGGATCTGATTCGGGGCAAGGCTGGCGCATGAAAGGTTCGAGACCTTACCGGTATGTCATCCCCATTTCCAAGGTATACGATATTCGGCCTTAAATAATTGGTTTAGGCCCTACGAGTATTCGAAGAGACGCGCATCTTTACACTTCCTTTGATACTGCGCCTGCGGAGCGCTGGAAGTACGAATTTTTGGAGAAGGAGGCCAAGTCCAGAACAATGGCTGCGGAGATTACGGGAAGGGTTAATCGGGGCACTCTCGATTGGTCGAATCGCAAGGCCAATCTCTTCCAAAGCTGAGAAGGAAGGCATTCGCGATGACGGAACCCGAAGGCTTGAGCTGTGGTACCCACTGCGACCGCCAAAGTTCCTTCAGTTCCCACTTGGATCGAATTACGAGCTGAAGCTCGAAGGATAGGGCAAGTGTCGTTAAGGATTGCCGTCTTTTCGAGGCGGCAGAAACCAGACGGCTGAGTGCGCATTTCGATCATTTTATTACCAGTTCGTTCAATGACCTCTGTTGCCTTAATTTTCAGAGACCCTACCCTACTATCAGCAACGTCGACAACCACCGTCTTTCGAGCTCAACTCGGCTCGACTCAACCTCTCACTACAACTCCAGTTTCATCATCAGCATCCGCCTAGTCCTTGGTTCACGTCTCGTCCTTCTTTCTGCCCAAGCCTGTCGAAGACTCTGCTACTCTGCCACGGTTAGGTCACGTGTCGACTGCTCAGCCGTTCGAGCTGGGCAGGAAGGACGTCGTAATGGCCGAAGGAGGTTCGGAGACGAGGCCATGCTGCTGCTACTCCCTCGATTCCCGCTCTGGTCAAACTACCAACTTAATCAATTAAGGCGGGTGTTGCGATACTGTTTCGAACGCGTAATTGGCAGCAGACATCAATATCCGATGGGGGCGCATCTCGTCTCAACTAGTGGAACGACGTGGACTTTCGACGAGGATGGACATCCAGAAGAGTCGCAGCACACCTTGGAAGACTCATAGCAGGTGCAGGCTTGTGCACTCTTCAAGTCGTAGCAGGCTCGGTTTACTGTCCACTGTCCACTGTCCACGAGAACTATATACCTAAATCGCCGCATTCGAAGCCCAATATATCTCTTTTAAACACCTCTCGTCTTCTGGCCGCCATCTTTCACTCTTGACCTCTGGTCAATGGTTCTACCTCGCAGACTCTCCAACTCGTCACGTGATAACTTCTCCAAACGGCTGGTGATCGTTACGCAGCTTGAAGGCTAAGCCACGTACCCAAGTCCCGCAGTTCTCTAGGACCGTCGGAATTTCGGACATCCCAACGTCTAACCTCGAGGAATAGAGAAATGAAGGCATGTAATTCGTATATTAGTTCTTATTTAGTACCCTGACTACGCTTCTCTGCTAGCTCGTTTCATCCATGCCTCCCTCAACGGACTGAGCACATCGACCTATGGGACTCAGAGCTTCGCTGTCCTATATAACCTCCATGGTTAGGACCTATTTCGTCCGTGTGCTGTTACTGCAAAACGGACTCAACTCCAAGTATTCACGGTTGGCAAGAGATCGTTCAAATACTGACGGTACGTCGATATCCACTTAGATTTCCTCAGTTGGTTGACGTTTCCTCCTCACAGCTGATTGCACTGCTTTCATCAACCTCCCTTTCTTCGGTTGAGTCTCTGAGGACCTATCAGGGACTTCGACAACCGCCTTTTTTGGAGCTCGATCGACGATAACTCTCGCCCAAACTCCGGCTTCAGCTTCAGAAGCTGTCTACCCCATAGTTCAAGGCTAATCGTACGTGTTCATTCAGCCGCAGCTCTCTCTCTTAGGCTCGACCGTCAGCCTGTCGAAATCTCTGCTGGCGACTGCTTTCAAGAAATCAAGACGCAGGATTAGGCCACCACTGAGACTGTCGAGTGGTCGAGTGTTCAAGCCGAATCTTTCGGAGCTGGGAAGGACAGAGGTTACAACGGCTGAGGAAGCGTCAGAGACGAGACGAAGTCAGGGATAGTGGCTATCCCTACTGCAATCTCCTCAATTCTCGCTTAGGCCAACCTACCGCTGAAAACCCCTGAGGCGGTGTCGCCGAAGATTAACCCATATTTGGCAAGAAATCGTTCAAACGCTGACTGTATGTCAATTATCCACTTGGACTTCCTCAGTCAAATTAATGTTTCCTCCTCACAGCCGATCATACTGCGCTCATTAACTCCCCTTCCTCCTGTTAAGGCCCTGAGGTCCTATCGGCGACGTCGATATCCGGTATTTTCGAGCTCGACTCTACTCCGACCTCTCGCCCAAGCTCCAGCTCCATCGGCTTGCCTCATACTTTATGTCCAATCGTTCGTTCAGCCGCAGCTTTCTACCAAGCTGTTGTAGAGTCTGCCGACGCTTCAAGAAATTAAGATCTGGTCGTTGTTTGGTCAAACCCAACTCTAATCTCTTCCGGAACCGGGAATGAAGGAGATCATTAATACAGAGGGAGGGTCGGAGACGAGGCAAGCAGCGATACCACTGTAGCAGCTGCAACCTTTGGCTCCTACTTGGGTTGAACCACCAGCTGAGAGGACCGGTCTGATGTCGTTGAGAACCGATCCATCCTCTGCAAGAAACCATTCAAACGCTGATTGTATGTTAAAATCCTCTTAGAATTCCTCAGTTGAATTGATATTTCTCCAACAGCTGGTCTTACTACGTTCAATAACCTGCATTGCCTCCGTTGAGGACCTATGGGCGGCTTTGACGCCCCGCCCCCCCAATTTCCGAGCTCGATTGGACGACTACTCTCTTGCCCCATCTCCAGTTCCAGCATCAGCATCCGCCTAGCCCACGTTTCGTTTATGATTGTTCGTTCAGACCCGTGCGGCAACCCCCTATTTGCTTCGTTAGCCACTGTTAACCCGTCGAAGACTCGACCGGCGACTACTCCAGAAATCAAGAAGCAATATTATGTCACCGTTGGGACCCTGTCGACTAACGTCAACTTCGTCGGACCTGAGAAGGAAGGACGTCGTAATGGTAAACTGATAAAGGGAGGGTCCAAGGTCGTTGGGACCGGGTTGACTGGTCGAATCATAACGCTAATTTCGCTCAGAGTTGGAAACGAGGCCGCGATGACAAAGCGAAGGTCGGAGACGAGTCTAGGACACTACAATCTCCTTCGTTTCCCGCTTGAGTCTACCCACTAGCTGAAACATGAAGAACTGTAACGGTTGTAACTGAGGATTAGCCGGAAGTATGGTCGAGGACCATTGTTTGGAACCTTCAGCGGAAATCAGCATAGCCGGGTGTCAATTTCATCTCAACAAATGGGACCAACGTGGCCTCTTGACGAGGATCGACGTCCAGGGGAATCGCGAGACACATCGTCACGATAGGTAGAGACTCATAACTGGCGCAGATTTGAGGGGCTGTCAGAGGAGGTATAAATTGACGACGTAGTCGCTGGCGGTGGAAATTATGTTCAGGCTAGAGATGGCGAACAGTACCTGGATAACGGTGCGTTATTTCTTTCTTCGATTTCTGTGTGGATATTGGGTTTGATAAAGACTTTCGGTTTCTAGATTGAGTTGGCGTGGAGGGTGTTCGTTACGTAGTTTGAGGGCACTGCATTTCTGAGCTCCGTGTGTATGTACCCAAACACCGCCGTTCACTAGGATAGTTGTAATTTCGAACATCCCAACACCCAACATCAAGGAATGGAAGAATAAAGGTGAGTGATCTCTATATTCGTTCTTATTTAGTATCCTAACTACCTCTCTACCAGCTCATACCCTCACTAACGTCGACTGACTGAGCACATCGACCTGCCTGTCTTGGTCAACCTGTAAAACGGACTCGACGTTTGGCAAGGATCATTCGAACGCCGATTGTATGTCAATATCCTATTGGAACTCCTCAGTCGAACCAAGGTTTCTTCCTGACAAGCTTGTCGCACTGCGTTCGATGGCTTCCGTTGAGGTCCTATCAGCAACTTCGTTAACCGCTGTTTAGTGATCTCGACTCTCCCATCCCAGTTCTAGCTTCGTCATCTCCCCATGTTGCACGTCCGGTTGTACTCACGCGTTCGTTCAGCTGCAGCTCTTCCTTTACCCCGTCTGTCAACCTGTCGCAGACTCTGCTAGGCTTCGAGAAATCAGGTCGCCGCCCTGCGTCCACTAGTCAAATGATAATACCAATTTCTTCCGACGCTGGGAAGGAAGGAAGACGGAATGATAGGGTTGAAGGTCGAAAACAAGGTCAAGGCAGTAATCACCGTGGGCTCGTGCTTGGGTTGAATCGCCGGTTCTAAGAACTGAGCGGATTGTGCTGAGGATTTATTTACCCTCAGAGACGTTGTATGTCAACATGTAGTCAGAAATTTTCAGTCAAATTGACGTTTTCTCCCAACAACTGAGCGTACTGTGTTCAATGACCTCTGTTGCCCCCGTTGAGGTCCTACATATTGGCAACTGTAACAACCGTAGTTACTCGATCGAAGAAACTCGAAACATCACAACGGCAGGAAAACGCAGAACACAGGAGCTCCGGGAACGCAACTTCGAGGAGAATAGTCATATTTATAATTCGCCGAGTTTACTCCTGGGTACAGAAAGAGCAGCGAGATGACGGCAGTCCATAGTACCAAAAACGCGAAAAAGCTCCACAAGAGGAGTAGAGAACAGTAGACGCAAACCATGTATTGAGGATAAAGTTAATCGCGCGGACACTCTTTTCGCCCCAATGAGTCAGCTTTGGACGACGATGACGAGCCCAGATGGTCACTCACTAACACAAGATACAGCCACTTAGCAGACCTGAGGCCAACCCCGATGGGATCACCAACGAGCTTCATGCTAGATTCTCGTCTTGCTCATCATATAGGGTTGTCTATCCCTAATCGAGCCTGAGCCTTGCAATTTCAGCCGAAAGTTCAAAAATGAAGTTTGCGTGTTCGCCTGAACAATATTTTAGAACAGTAGCATTCGGAAAGAGAGTTTTGTTCGACGTACCAATTGGGTCCACGAAGTAAATTCGGGTTGAGGTGAACCAAGCCGTAAGTCTGATCGAAAGTGCTGCCTTGATGAGACAGAGTGAGACTGGCGGCGACGATGAACTACTACTAAGCACTGGCAACATCAGCTTCGTGTATAGTTCTTGGCGACGTCTCCCAGATTCGGACAGTTCCATCAAGATCTGGAGCATGAGGCCGTGGGGTTGCACAGCGTGGACGGAGGAGCCTCTTGTATCTTTCCAGAATTAATGTCGGTGGTGAACCGATTCCGATTCGTCTTCTTTCAGGATATCGCGTGGAAGCCGTACAGTGTTTCCGTCCTTCCAAGAGGAAGCGACGGCGATGCAGAGGTGTAGGGGGACCAGACGACGCAAAAACGCGAGGATAGAGACTACTTCAGCTGCTGCATGGCTTGCTGTTGTTGGCGTCGATGGGCATACCAGGACTCGGGTTGGGTATGAATCTGGATACATCCAGCGGTTTGAACGCTGGTTATGGATTGTCATCGTTGTCGAAGGAGATGGTAACGGAGTAGACCATGACAACTCGATTCGCTTTCAAGCGACCCCATCCTTCCACCTGAAGGTGACCTCGAACTCATCGCCACACAAACATCAAACCCCCAAAACCTCCCAGGCCCTCATCCGACCCCACAGCGGGTTCGCGAGGTATGTGTGCGCAATCGCGGTTCCCCTCCGGTCCTCGGGGTGAATGCGAATACGAATCGTATCCACCGGGCCTACCTGGATGGCGGGTTTACTTTGGTTTTGTCGGCCCGTATCAGGCGCTTCCGTGGGCTCAGCAGCGCCATATAGGCCAGTTCATGCCCGGCGTCGATGATGGTCAGGGAGCGCAGATTTTAGTTCTCTAAAGTTAGATTCGGCGGTGGTGAATCTAGAGGAAGTGAAGGCGATGTAGAGAGGGAGACAAGACGACGCAAAGTGGGATGAATATGCAGCGGGCTGCCTCTGCAGCTTGGCTTGCTGGCGCTGGCGCTGGGGTCGATGGACATATACAGGCTCGTTCGATATAAATCCAGGTCGTGTTCAGCGGCGTGAACGCCAGTTTTGGATTTGGACCAGCATCGCTGTTGAAAGAAATCTATCGGCCTTCCTCTGCTCGTCCACCAGCTACACCCTCTCTTCCTACTGCCCAAGCCGAAGACAAAGAACTCATCCCGATGTCGATGTCAGACCTGTCCACAACGTCCAAAATCTCCCCATCCAACCTAACAGCGGGGCCACGGGGTGCGGTGTACAACGTCAACCTCGGTCCTCCTTCCACTCCACCGGATGAATATGGATCGTACCGACCAAAACCTATCGGATTCGTGAGCTTCGTTCTTCATCCAAGGTCTAGCCGTTCTCGATAACGTCGGAACGCAGGCGACAGATCGTTCAGGTACCAGTTATCCGTCGCCAGTGTTGATGCACTGGTCGCAGACGTGGGAGCCTGGGCTGCAGGAGTGGAAGGATAGAGAATGAGATGAGATGGAGGGAGGGCGAGGGGAAAAGGTGGTGGAGAGGGAGGTTCGAGTTGGTATATATGCGTCGCTGAGGTTGCAGACGAGCTGTGTTTGTGGAAGGCTGATGCCAAAATTTATCCCTTTCGTCGTTATCACCTATGCGACTCGGATGAGAATGCATAGTGCAAACTGATCATCCAGAGCTCAGGCAGGAGCCAAGGTGTGGGATATGATTGATATGATTCGCCCGGGTTGCGCATGCACATGCGGAGGGTTAAGTGTCCGGGAACGGAATCGTCGCGTTTGGGATTGGCCGAGGAGTAACGATGTAAGAAGGAGCAGGGAGAGAAACAGGAGCGGGTAGAATGGGAAAGAGAATCTCTAGGCTGGAGGCGAGCAGACTTGGATTCAAGACCGAGAGCTTGCAGGCAGATGTGTTGCCACTGATGGGTCTGAAGCCACAGGGACTGGTGTCGTCGGAGTCGATCTGGAGAGAGTATAAAGTCAGCGTATATTCAAAGCAGAGAGAGAAGTGAGCAGGATAATGGCAATCCCCGGATTTACAATAAAGTAAAAGTTGTATCATACATTACGAGGTGTTCTCTCTTGCTGCAGAGGTTGATAGAGCGAGACATTGGACGTTGCGCGTTGCCAGAGCCGACGTGGGCGTTGAGGTTGGTGCAAGATGGAACATTAGCTAAGATATTCCATTTCGGGACGTACTCTTTCTTCCAAACCGTTTACTGGTGCCGTTCCTGTTTACAGATGCTCTACCCCTGCCAGAGCGCGTTCGCTGAATTCCTAATCTCCTGATTCTTCAGGTTTCTTCGGACTTCTAGTGTTTACTAGGCTGGTTGTTCTCCCTACCTTGCCCTAGACACCTTTCCAAGGTTGTCGAGTACGCAGCCTGACGGCAATTTTCAGCTATTTACCCATCGTTCGCCAGGACCGCCGAAATTTGGTCTCTCTATGGCGACCCCTTATACACCAAGTCTATCATTAACGTACGGAACAACACGAGAATTGGGTTGCATACAACTGTCGTGCTCAGACGCCCTTTGCATCCCGCACTCCGCAGCCTTGACAGTGTCCTGCTCGACCCATTCTTGCTCCCACTCGCTAAATCTCCCAAGAAATCTAAAACCGCCATCCATCGCCTTATTGTGCCTTCTAAGCTGGTCAACGCGTATATCACACTGATAATTCACCTCGGTGTCTACCCATCTTCAGTCCTCCCATCCTAACCATCGATATCACCATCACTCCCATCCAAAACGTCTGGAGGACGCATATGTTTTCCGCATCAAACTCTGTCTGTACATATCGAGGAAACGTTCTTCATGGCGTTGACGTTGAAGGCCCTAGTTGGATAATAGAGTGTCTGCCGACAGAAATGGCCTGAAACAGTGCGATGAACGACTTGATTGTATGGGATTCTGGAGTGGCCTGAGTGTCTGTGCGATTCTCAACGCCGGCACTGACCACCTAGCCGCGTCGAGAGTGCCACTCCGACATGGAACTTAAATCCTATTGCGTCCGCCCCCCCATTGGATCCTCCTCTCTAACCGTCCACGTCCACGACACCCAGCAAGTAGTTATGTTACTTCCTCGTTGATATTCTGCTTTAACTTTAAAGACAGTTTAGGGCTGCAAGAACCTCAAGACGCCAACGCGGAACTGAATCTCAGGCGAAGGAGGCTTGACGACAATGGCGGGAGGAAGGGTCTGAAGGCAGATCAGGAAATGGGACAAACGACTTGGTTCTACAATTCCGGAGGACTGCTATGGTGAGAACATTGCAAATTTTCGTGTGGTCATATTTATTTAAACCTTCCTCAGGTATCATATATCGCGAATGCGTCTCCATTTGCGAATTAGACTTAAAGTCGGTCTCTTTTACAGTTAGATCTCAAGGTGCATTCATTTCTGACTTGCCAAATTAGAACACATCTAAACTTTTCTCAAGAGTGTCTGCGCCTCACCCTTCGTCGCTCGACAATACCTTGATATGAATTTCCAACGCCCAGCCCAGAAGTGTGACTACGCCTTCGACTGGCAGTCATAGTTCATAATCACCCGTTCGCGTCCGTCCTCGTGAGTTCAAGTGTAGGTTGGCACCCGAATGTTGCCCAAATGCTCGACAATTTCCGCGGCCTAGTAGGCTAAGTTTTTTTTTTTTTTCAAAACTTGGATCGTAGAAATTTTAAATGATGTGTCTACAAAAGGTTCTACAGAGGGTTACGGTTTGTTGCCATTCTCACCGTGTAAGCCGCTAGATTGATTGCGATATTGTGTATTTACTCGGTCGTAGATTGGTTTTCGGGCCTTTGGGAAGTGGATCTCGTGCCGGGTGGCTTGTATCTTATACAAATCGGCGCCTTCCCCCTAACAGGCCGGGAGAGCCTCTGCCCTCAACGCCATTGCAGAACTCGAGCATCGTTCATGAAGTCTCCCGTACCATGGCACCTCTTTTACCGCCTTCGCCCATCTCATCGAAGGCACAGTTATCACTTTCGAACATAATACACCATGTGAATGTCAGCCATCACGCCACACCGTCAAGCCAGCTACGAAAACAGTGAAATTTCTATTGGGAGGCTGTCCATTAGCGTTATGCCATAGAGTATTTGCCCTGTCAACTTAACGGACCACGAACCTTGAGGCTTACGCGTGTCTCCAAATCCGTACATCTCCTCTGATCGTACACGCGTCCCACCCAACTGTGTTCCAACAGCTCCTTGTTCTCCTCGTTCTGTCGACATGCCAGCATGCATGGGCTCGGTGAAGTTGTGGTTCACATCGAAACTGGGCATAGTCATCCCAGTTCGTCGCAAGCACCGAGAACCACCAGGGGAAACTGATCCAGCAGCTGGCGAACCCTCTGCACTCGCACCTGTTGCCCCTGAGAAGCCAGAAGGCAACGTTGTTCCAGATCCACCCGCACAGCCCACGAAATTCACGCAACCGACGCAACCCGCTTATCCTGACAATCCCCAGCCAGTTGGTCACCAACATCAGGTCTCAACTCCTGACGTTCCTGCCATCATTTCACCATCGACCACCCCGTACAACTTGATTCCGCCAGTCAAGACATTACCGCTTACAACTGAGGATATCCTTAGTCAATGTCCGAGGTACGCCTTTTCTGACTAGTTGGTGCGCACGTGAGACCATTTCTGGGCGCTTATTATCCACAGGTTCCGCATTTTGGTCGTCGGCAAGGTGGGAGATTTGAAGTTCTCTCCAAAATCTATTTCTGAAGATCGGTTTAGTCTGGAGTAGGAAAATCTTCCCTCATCAATCATGCATTCAGTGTTGATAAAGCCGTAAGCTTCTCCCTTCATATACAAGGCTCGCCACTGACGCCGAGTCGCTACAGACTATATCGCATCAAGAACATGGAGTGTGCGACATCAATACTGAGATTATGTCACCTCAGAACCCACGCTTTGTTCTACACGATTCTCAAGGGTTCGAGCCAGGGGAGACACAAAACCTGGACAGAGTCAAGGCGTTCATCGGTTCTCGTACTGGCGACTCCGTAGATCTTAAAGAGAGGATACACGCTATTTGGTGAGCTAATCGTCCAAGCATCGTCTGAGCCCTACTGATATAACCTTCCTGAATTTTAGGCTCTGCATTCAAGCACCTTTCGCCGGTGGTCGAGTCTTCGAGACAGGAGACGAAGATTTTCTTGAATTCACTTCAAAGAAAGGTGAATGCTAAATGGACGCTGCTGTGATGGTTTTACTTGATGTTTTTGATCGTATTAAGTGCCTATAGTGGTTGTTTTCACCAAATTCGATAAACTCGTTAGCCGAATGGAAGAGCGTCTAACTTCAGAGGAGCTTGAAGCCTCTCCTGAAGAACTCTGCTTACAAAGAGCTGAAGCCGAATTTGAAAATGTGTGCGTCGCTCCCCTGAAAAAGATCAATTGTAATCTTTCTTCTGTTAAAGTATCTGGTGGGTTATCCTATTTTCCAAGTGTTCTAACTAGTTTATTGATTTTCACTTTCCCTTTTAGTGGATTCACTGTATCCTTCAACTTTATCGGATTTGATCCATCTCACGCAAAGTACCGTACGGAGTGACATAGAAGGGGACGTATGGATCGTTTCTGCGATGGCTCAGAGAGCCAGCGCTCAAGCGAAAATCAAATCTTCCATTAAGTAGTTCATTGTCCTTATGAATCCATTCAACGTGCTGATCGTCGTTTGGCATCGACAGGGTTGGCATGAAAAGTAATGCAAATCTCCTTCAATTCGAGGTAGCTTCATGTGATAACGCTCCTTCTGTGTCTCTAGGATATAGGCAAAGTCTTGCATCGAGTACCAATCTATTGGGTTCGACGCTGGAACTGTGCCTTGCCACAATTCATGCCGATATAATCTCAAGCTGGAACTTTAATGATCCACACGGTGTACGATCCCTATCCTATTGCCTCTTGCCCAACACACTAATTTCTGCTATTCTTTAGCTGCTGAATGGTGCCGAATTTCAAGTAAAAATCAAGAGTCTTGCGCAGTTAGTTACACCAGAATCTTCGGATTGTGGTTCATGGTTGTACGTACCAATGACACCGAGCCAGAGTTCTATTCAGATATTGACTATGGCCTGACATATAGTACAACGAGCCTCGAGAATCTTCAAGCTCTTGTGGGATTGGGCTCCGCCATCGCGTCTGCTGCGGCTCCAGCCGTTGCAGCCATCGGTCTCTCGGCCATGTTCATAGGCTGGATAAATAAAGTATACCAGCAAACGTACGTGCAACACAAGCGATTCTAAGCTTGTTCACTAATTTTTCCTTCATAGCCCGGAGGTCCTGCGTTGTCTGATGGGCTACATAGTTGACTTGACACTCGTGTTGGATCAGCTTTTCCTTGACACCCTGCCCATTAAACCTCCACGTTATGTGAGCGCCGATCAAATAGAGATGGCGTTAGAGGGTTACAAGGTCTCAGAGGCGACCAAAGTCCATCGAGCTATTCGCGAATACGCGAACTCGGCAACCTTCCCGCAGATTTTGCAGGCCAATAATGCGCAGGAGAAGGTAATAGAACTTGTTCAGGAACATCTTGCAGCTGGTGCTTAGTTTAAAATACGGTCAATTAGGATTAGTACATAGTTCTATTGAATTTGCTACCTCCTGACATTCACCTACGAATATTAGTCCAAGACATTCAAAGATGCCTTTCATTTCAAATTTCAAATTTATCCAACATGGAGCGAATAATTTCGGTCCAGATAATCCAACGGAACAGGGTATCGACTGATAATGAATACATGGTGTAGGAAAGTGTACTCGAGAAGACACTAGAAATGCAGTTGTGCACAAGTCTACTATAGGCCCCACGTTCACTATGAACCAGAACCTTATAACCAGCTAGCTCTATTCAGCTAGCTCAACCACCTCCTTGATCTCTGCAACCGTCGCTCAGGACTTGACCTCTCCTTCGACTCAAAAATCGTACTTCCAGCGCTCTGCAGGCGCAGGATCAAAGGGCCAGTGGGGTGCACATCTCTTCGAGTACTCATTCACTGTAAATCGAGCATTCAAGACCCTAATGTTGTCTGACTCGGGGAGATGTTTGCGCCTAGTAAAGTCTCAGAATCGTCGGCGCACCCAATCACCTCGACCCTCGTTGAGATGGAGGCATAATGTAATGACGACGTTATATATGATATTGAAAAGGTGTATGGGCCCTCGATTTGCGGGGCAGTTGGGGAGTGTTCGCGATGAGGACAATATCAACCCTATGAGGCCTGTGAAGCTCGTTCTCATAGGTCGTGTAGTTAATCACGAGTCCAAACTGGTAGACTCGATGGCCAAAAGCCATAGCATATCTTAGGCTCAACATTAGCTCTGGCACAGTACATAATTGCCATATGCGACTTGAAAGTCAGTAGATCTTGCGTGCGCCATTAGCCTGAAGACTAGGCTCGTGACCAGTCGAGAGAACGTCAGCTTGCAGCTTCAGAACAAGGAGGACCTTGGTTCTCCCCTAAATACCTTGTCACATGCTCGAGTCCTATTTCTAGATATCGCAGACTCGTCTTGGGATTCTCGCCGGAGGATCGGCACCATGAGTTAGCTGATGGGACACTCCAAGTTAAATCTGTCCCGTTCATTGATCTCTGTTGGCTTAATCTAGGAAATGGAGGTTTTCATCAAACCCGATGACCACGAAAAAAAAGAACAAACTTATATTTACCATCAACCGAGTGTAATTCCACCACCACCACCGACATCTACATCGCCTCGGACAGATCATCCATTGTTTCCGAACGCGGCAATTGAAGTATGTAGTTCTTGTGGATCTGGACAGTATACCGAGCCTCACCCGTCCTCTCGGTGTGTCCTGCGCCTCTGATGGTGCGTTCGAAATGATAAGTCGTCACCACAGTTCTGACTGCACAATAAACTCTCAGTGACACCCGCCCCAGCCCTTTCGGCTGGTGGTACAATCCAAGAGGAGTCAAGCGGATATAGTGACTATGTCTGCCTTGGTATCGTCTCCAACCCTTTGCCATTATGACCTCCTTCTTTCCCAGATCTGGAAGAAGTTGACGAGAAGATATGACCAGCTGACGTGATCACAACGGTGACTTAGTCCTCCTTAATTTCTCGAAGCGGTCACTGGCAGGCTGGCGGATGAAGCTAAATGAGAGTTGCAACTGTATGAATGATCACATCGATTGGACGTGAAATGGAGAGTCGGCACATGCTCAAGTCGGAGCCGAGGCGACGAGAGATTAGTCACGTTTGAAAAACAGCAGCTGTTGACATCGACGTTGCCAAGAAGGCTTCAGTGGAAGCCAAGGCGGTTATTGAACGACGTACAACATCCCTGGGTGGGCATAAGTTCAGCTGTCTTGCAGGTAGACAGAGATGGACAGCTGGTAGTAGGAGCCCCCATCTAGCAGACGAAGTGGGACCCATCCATGGAGGTTATATAGGAGCGGTACTTGAAGTTCCGAGCCCACAAGTCGACTGCGTGGTCACTGCTTGGACGTTGGTGTTAACAGAACGAGCTAGCAGAGAGGTAGTCAATATCATCAATAACGACGAATATACACATTACTTACCATTCCTCCATTCCTCAAGGTTGGACGTTGGGATGTTCAAACTTCCAATGCTCCTAGTAAACAACGGCGTTTGGGTGCATACTTGGCCAAGAATATCAAGTTATGAAACGAGCAGAAGTTTTTTTTATTGGAGCCACCAAGGATGTTTCCGAGACGAGGTAGAGAGGTTGTTACAGAGAATCTTTGAATGAACGCAGTCTGGAAGAAACCTGCAAGAGTCCAGTGATGTCCGGAAAAGGAATATTTTACCTAATGCCCTTTCTTTCCGCTACCACATCGATGCTGACCTCGACATGTTGGTATCGGCACCGTGGTCAATCTCTGCAGCTTGGCAGAGCTGAGTACGTCGGAATACAAGATCCATTTACCCTGAACATGGTTCATTGTCACTGAATTTACGATTTGTAAGTCCTCTGAGGCACGGTTTCTTCACTTTCGTGAGCACCTCTGTTGCCGAGCTAGTCTCAGTTCCAGTCCTCTCTGAATTCGCACCTTGATTTGGATATATTTTGACATTCTTTCCCTAGCTCGACTGCATCCAACCAAGCCCTTGATCTCAGGCTTCAGCCCAGTGTACTTTACTTTGTGACACTCCAGCCCAAACGCACTTTTACCTGTTCCACCTGCTCCCGTCTTTCCTCCTCCTCTGGATCCTCCCTCCGCGGTTGATGCCACCAACGCAACGACTCCGCTGTAGGCACCTAACCCTCTGCATGCGTACGCACGGCGGGCCACAGCTCCTGCCTCAGCTCTGGTTTATCATCTCTCAAGATCTCACAACGCATTCTCTGCCCTGTGGGCGATAAGAGTATGTGCACCATTGCGGCTCGTTCGGAACCTTCAACCACGCATATATCCTAAACCGAACCTTGATATCGCGCAAACTCTCCCTTCCATCATCGCTGTGCCTGCTCCCACCTCTCTTCCTCCCATCGTTCCCTTCCCTATACTCTCACTTCTAAATGTAGACGCAAGCACATCCGCCCCGCTACCTCCGTTTCGACACATCTGGGTCAGCGATGGACAACTGGGGTCCTAAAGGTCTGACAGTCTAATGCTTATATTCCAACATATCGGGGACGCCGCCGTGCCGTTGGCTTGTGTTGGTCGCCACACCGAGAACATTGTGCTAGCAAGCAAGAGGTGCTGACGACGGGTGTATCATCCGATGCTGAACGTGCCCACCGAGAAGGTTAGCCTGGATGATAAACTTCGCCCACAAGTCCGACAGGCATGGTCAATACGAGTCGCATTCGCATTCGTCAGGAGGAGTGGATGAAGGAACGGGGTTCTGCACGCATTTCATAGCCCCACTGATGGGTCGAACAGGGAGGTTCGGAGGTAGTGGGCTGTGTGTAGCTTTGACGTCGATGTTGCAATGGCCCAACTCCATCTTCGTCTTTGGATGAGGAAGGTTCAATATGAGGGTGGGGCGAGCTGGAGGAGGCAGGGAAAAGGCCAGGGTGGCTCGAGTCGTTCTGGTATACTCCCGCGCCGCCTCCTTTGACATCCACAAACAAGACGCTGGACCCAACTCGATTCCCACTCAATCTTGGCCTTTGCACACCAATCGACAGCAAACCAAGCTGCAGAGACAGCCCCCACTCTTTCTTGCGCTCTTGCGTTGTCCAATCTCCCTGAGGCTTTGCATCACCATCACGCCCTCTTGGTTCACCTTTGCCGATGCTGTCCTTGACTTGGAAACATACAAGATGCGTCCCTTCAGCTACGCTGGGCTGGCCGCCTTAATTATACGGTGCGGTTGAGCCCTCGGAAGCAGTCGACATGGATCGATCAAACCCCAACCCGCGAGTCGGATAGGCATGGTGAATACGATTCCTATTCACATTCGTGTTTTTCCAGAGGAACCGAGGCACCTCTTGAACCCACTGTTGGATCGGATGGGACTCGGGAGCTTTGGGGGGTTTGATGATGCAGTAAGAGGATCGAGCAGAGCTTGAGGAGACCGAGAAGAGATCGAGAGGAATCGACTCGTATGGTACTGGCCACAACTGGATTCATACCCAATCCGTGCCTAGTCGCCCTTCAACACCAACAACAGCAAGCGAAGCTGCAGAAGCAGCTCAAGGCCTCCATCTTCACTCTCTTCTGTCGTTAGATCTCCTTTAGCCTCTTCATCGCCATCACTTCCTCTCGGAAGGTCGAAAATGCTCTGTGCGATTTCCGCTCGATGTCCTGACAGGAAGATGAGTCTGAATCTGTTCACCATCACCGACACGGATGCCGACCTTGGGTCTGAAAACATATAAAATGCGCTCCGCCGAGTCGTGTGTTCACCTCGGTCAAGTTCGTTGCGGCGGGGCCCACTCCAACTCGAATCCAATCGGTTGGCCTTTAATCGGTACCTTTGATAGATTTCTCTCTCCAAACGTCACCGTTCTTGAATGACATTCAGGCAAATATACAAACATCATTACTGAACTTTCGGCTGAAATTGAGAGGCTCGATTAGAAATATATAACCATATATCATTCGCAGGATGAGTATCTGGCATGGAGCTCGTTGGAGACCCTCTCAGACCTACCAGATGGCTGTAAGCTTGTGTCTCGTCGTAGTGGGTGAAGATTTGGATTCGTGGCTGTCAAAATGTGCTAACATTCATTGCCTGTGTAGATCTGGTGACTGGTTAACTGGTGACTGGTTAACTGGTGACTGAGTATCTCAAGCCGGAGGTTTGACTTGTACGTAGTCGTTGGGTCATCTGCTCTGACCAGCGTCATCGCCAAAGCCTGCCACTGTCATTCTCCTTTTCTACTTCTTTTGGGAGGATGTTTGCATTCTTAACTGCCGTCATATCGCTGTTATTTTTGTAGCCAACGGCGAATATATAATGAATTGTACTCACCGAACCCGGCATCCTGCTCTCAAATCTGGCTCTTTCTACTCGTCGGCGGTGAAATTTTGGTCTGCACCACTTGGGCCGCACCGATATTTCGAGTTTTGTTGCTCGACTCGTGCGCATGATGGCTCCTTCCTGCGTTAGCTCCCTGGATTTGGATTGCACTGTGACTACATAACGAACCAGACCCTCGCAAACGTCCATATTTGCTACCTTAGACTGGTCTCACTACTCACTACCCTTATTCCCCATGTCCTATACACAAATATTATATGATCTACTGGCCCGCTTCTAGCTAGTAATTTTTTTTTTTGGGAGGCAGCCAATGCAGTCGGCCTTATTCCGCATCTGTGTTTCATGCTACATGCCATTTATACCAAGTAGTACTTCTGACGTAGTCGATGGCACGTGCCAGTTAACTTCTGTGCTATCACCACGCGCAGTGCTTGATAGCTAAGGCCAAGTATGTTAAATTTATGTTGCTGGTGCAGCTAACTATAATTAACAAAGATGGCCGTTAAGTATTTTGA
>Ga0247742_10001123_pt1 | contig 19367 bp, 10 predicted proteins | sample UWRJL208509C2_FD_180944 | JGI IMG/M metagenome (GOLD analysis project Ga0247742, IMG submission 180944) | Plant litter microbial communities from Arlington Agricultural Research Station in Wisconsin, United States - UWRJ-L208-509C-2 | ecosystem: Environmental > Terrestrial > Plant litter >... | reverse complement strand
CATGAATTCGTCGATGAGGTCCTTGCTGACCAGCGACTGCGCCACACCCACGGCACGCGAGGCGTCCTTCACCCACACGGTGGGCGACTTGTAATGCGGCTCGATGCGCAGCGCGGTATGCGCGCGCGAGGTGGTTGCACCACCGATCATCAGCGGCACGTGGAAGTCCTGGCGCTGCATCTCGCGCGCCACCTGGCTCATCTCTTCCAGTGATGGGGTAATGAGACCGGAGAGGCCGATGATGTCGGCACCCACCTCACGCGCGGTGTCGAGGATCTTCTGCGTAGGCACCATGACACCGAGGTCGAAGACCTCGAAGTTGTTGCATTGGAGCACCACGCCGACGATGTTCTTGCCGATGTCGTGGACGTCGCCCTTCACGGTGGCCAGCACGATCTTGCCGTTGTTCTTCGCGCTATCGCCCGAGATCTTCTTCTCTTCTTCGATGAAGGGAATCAGGTGGGCGACGGCCTTCTTCATCACGCGCGCGGACTTCACCACCTGCGGCAGGAACATCTTGCCGGCACCGAAAAGGTCGCCGACGATGTTCATGCCGGTCATCAGCGGGCCTTCGATCACGTCGAGCGGACGCTTCGAGATGAGACGCAGTTCCTCGGTGTCTTCGACCACGAACTGATCAATGCCGTGCACGAGTGCATGGCTGATGCGGTCGATCACCGACTTCTCGCGCCAGGCGGCTGTCTCGACGGCGACCTCGGCCTTGCCACCCTTGTACTTGTCGGCGATCTCGAGAAGGCGCTCGGTGCCGTCGGGGCGGCGGTTGAGTACGACGTCCTCGACACGCTCGCGCAGTTCTTCCGGCAGATCGTCGTAGATCGACAGGCCACCGGCGTTGACGATGCCCATGTCCATGCCCGCGGCGATCGCGTGATACAGGAACACGGAGTGGATCGCTTCGCGCACCGGGTTGTTGCCGCGGAACGAGAACGAGACGTTGGAAACGCCGCCGGAGATGTGCGAGGACGGGAAGCGCTTCTTGAGTTCGCGGGTGGCTTCAATGAAGTCCACGGCGTAGTTGTTGTGTTCTTCGATGCCCGTGGCAATGGCAAAGATGTTCGGGTCGAAGATGATGTCTTCCGGTGGGAAGTTCACCTCGTTGACCAGCAGCTCGTAGGCGCGCGAGCAGATCTCGATCTTCCGCTCCTTCGTATCCGCCTGGCCCACTTCGTCGAAGGCCATCACGACCACGGCGGCGCCGTACTGGCGCACCTTGCGGGCGTGCTCGAGGAACAGCGCCTCACCTTCCTTCATGGAAATGGAGTTGACGATGCCCTTGCCCTGCATACATCGCAGGCCCGCTTCGATCACGCTCCATTTGGAGGAATCGACCATGATCGGCACGCGCGCGATGTCCGGCTCGGAGGAGATCAGGTTGACGAAACGCGTCATCGCCGCTTCGGAATCGATCAGACCCTCGTCCATGTTGATGTCGATGATCTGCGCGCCGTTTTCCACCTGCTGGCGCGCAACGTCCACCGCTTCTTCGTAGCGGCCTTCCTTGATCAGCTTGCGAAACTGCGCCGAGCCGGTGACGTTGGTGCGTTCGCCGACGTTAACGAAGTTGAGGTCCGGCGTGAGGATCAGCGGCTCGAGGCCGGAAAGGCGGGTGTGGCGGAGAGTGGTCATGCGGCTTTCGTGGCGTCCAGGCGTACGCGCGGCGGGTAGGGCGCCACGGCGGCGGCGATCGCCGCGATATGAGCGGGCGTCGTGCCACAACAGCCACCGACGATATTGAGCAGGCCTTCGGCCGCGAAACTGGCGATGGTCGATGCCATGGCCTCGGGCGTTTCGTCGTACTCGCCGAACGCATTGGGCAGGCCAGCGTTGGGGTGCGTGCTGACCGCGCTGCCAGCGATACGCGAAAGCATCTGCACGTGCGGGCGCAGGTCTTCCGCGCCGAGCGCGCAGTTGAGGCCGACCGACAACGGCCGGATGTGTTCCACCGAGTAGAAGAACGCTTCGGCCGTCTGGCCTGAGAGCGTGCGTCCGGAGCGGTCGGTGATCGTGCCGGAGATCATCACGGGCACACGGGCGCCGAGCTCGTCGAACAGCTCGGTGAGCGCGAACAACGCGGCCTTGGCGTTGAGCGTGTCGAAGATGGTCTCGACCATGATCGTGTCTGCACCGCCTTCGATCAGCGCCCGCGCCGATTCGATGTAGTTCGCGGTGAGCGCCTCGAAGCTGATGTTGCGGAAACCGGGATCATTGACGTCCGGCGAGATCGACGCTGTGCGGCTAGTGGGACCAAGTACGCCGATGACGAAGCGAGGACGGTCCGGCGTGAGCGCGGTCATGGCGTCGCAGGCTTCGCGGGCAATGCGCGCGCCTTCCCGGTTGAGCTCGGGCACCAGGTGTTCGAGGTGGTAGTCGGCCTGGCTTACGCGCGTGGCATTGAAGGTATTGGTTTCGACGAAATCCGCGCCGGCTTCGAGATAGGCCATGTGCACGCCGCGGATGATCTCCGGCTGGGTCAGCAGGAGGAGATCGTTGTTGCCCTTGAGATCGCATTCGCCGGGATGGTCGTGGCTGTGCTCGTGCAGGCTGTCGAGGCCGCCGGAGAAACGATCGCCGCGGTAGCCGGATTCGTCCAGCTGATGGCCTTGCAGCATGGTGCCCATGCCGCCGTCGAGGATCATGATCCGCTCGGACAGCGCGTTCTCGATAAGGGCGACGCGGTCGGGGTGAAGCCAGGGTAGGGTGCTCATCGGCGGTCTCCGGTCAGGGCTTGCGTGCAAGCAGGCTGATCACTTCGAAATGCGGCGCACGGCGCTCGCGGCTGAGGCGCTCGCAGCTGACCACATCCAGGCCGGCTGACGTCGCCAGGGCGATGAGGGCCTCACAGGTAAAGCCGAGGTTGCGATGGTCGAAGGGCTCGATCACGGCGCGGTGTTCGTGTTCGCCCAGGGTCGACACGAGAAGTCTTCCACCCGGTTTGAGGACGCGCGCCACCTCGGTGAACACCGCGTCCGGTCGCTCCGCATAAGTGAGGGCGTGGAGCAGGAGGACAAGGTCGAAGCGGTTGTCTTCCAGGTCCAGCGCGTGCATGTCGCCCGTACGGACGTCCACGTTGGTGAAGCTCGCCAGGCGCTGGCGCGCGGCGTCCACCACGCGCTCGGAGCTGTCGACGCAGACGATCGAATGGGCATGCGGCGCGAGCAGCTCCGCCGTGACCCCGTCGCCGGAGGCGATGTCCAGGACATCGCCGGTGGCGAGCAGCTGGAGCAGCGAGCGGGCGAGGGTTTCCCAGGTGCGACCCGGCGAGTAATGGCGCTCCATATCCCCGGCCACGGTGTCCGCCCAGCCTTCGGTGCGCGCCCGTTGAGCGAGGACGGCCGGCAGCCGCTCCGCATCCTCGCGGAGCAGGGCGTCGCTCAGGGTGTCGCGCAGGGAGGCGACGAGAGCGGCGAGGGTGGGGTCAGCCTCCGCGTTGGCGCGGTAATACGCGGACACGCCGGCACGGCGGTCGCGCACCAGCTCGGCTTCCTTGAGCTTGGCCAGATGCGTGGAAACACGCGGCTGGGCCAGGTGCAGCACGGCGGCCAGTTCGGCCACGGTCAACTCCTCGCGGTCCAGCAGGGCGAGCAGGCGTACACGCGTGGGGTCGGCCAGCAGGCGAAGCACGGTGGAGGCCGTCGACAAATCCATGCCGAATCCTTTTATCGCGATAGAGAGATACATAAGGATGCGGCTCCGCCGCCCCAGCGTCAAGGCCGATGTTGCACTGCATGGAGGCAATGGCTCGAACGGCCGTTAGAATGGGCGGCTTGTCTCTACCCCAAGACTTGCCGACCTTCCGGCCGGCCCGAGGAATGCTCATGGATTTCCGCTTTACCGACGACCAACTGTCGATCCAGTCCATCGCCCGCGACTTCGCCCAGAAGCGCATTGTTCCGGTTGCAGCCGAACACGACGCGAAGGGTGAATTCCCCCTGGAGAACATCCAGGAAATGGGCCAGCTGGGCCTCATGGGCATCGAAGTGCCTGAAGAGTACGGCGGCTCGGGCATGGACCCGGTGGCCTACGTACTGGCTATGGTCGAGATCGCCGCGGCCGATGCCGCTACCTCGACGATCATGTCGGTCAACAATTCGCTTTTCTGCAACGGCATCCTGAAGAACGGCACGGAAGAGCAGAAGCAGAAGTACGTGCGTGCCATCGCCACCGGCGAAGCCATTGGCGCTTACGCGCTCACCGAGCCGCAGTCGGGCTCGGATGCTTCGAACATGCACACCCGCGCCGTGCGGAATGCCGACGGCGACTGGGTGATCAACGGCAAGAAGAGCTGGATCACCTCCGGCCCGGTCGCTCGCTACATCGTCCTTTTCGCGGTGACCACGCCGGGCATGGGTGCACGCGGAGTGTCGGCTTTCATCATCGACACCAAGCGCCCGGGCTTCCTGGCGGGCAAGACCGAGCCGAAGCTGGGCATCCGCGCCTCGGCCACCTGCGAAATCGAGTTCCACGACTATGTGTGCCCGGCCGACGACATGCTCGGCGCCGAGGGCAAGGGCTTCGGTATCGCCATGGGCGTGCTGGATGCCGGTCGTATCGGTATCGCGTCGCAGGCCATCGGCATCGCCCGCGCCGCGTACGAAGCCACGCTCACCTGGTCGCGCGATCGCAAGGCCTTCGGCCACCCGATCGGTACGTTCCAGATGACCCAGTCCAAGATCGCCGACATGAAGTGCAAGCTGGATTCGGCCCTGCTGCTGACCCTGCGTGCCGCATGGGTGAAAGGCCAGGTCGAGAAGACCGGCGGCCGCTTCGGCACCGAAGCCTCGATGGCCAAGCTGGTCGCCTCCGAAGCTGCGATGTGGATCACCCATCAGGCCGTGCAGATTCACGGTGGCATGGGTTATTCGAAGGAAATGCCGCTGGAGCGTTACTTCCGCGATGCGAAGATCACCGAGATCTATGAAGGCACGAGTGAGATCCAGCGTCTGGTGATTGCGCGTGCGGAGACGGGGTTGCGCTGAGGCGCGGTTCTTCGTTCCTGGTATTTGAATACGAAAACCCCGGCATTGCCGGGGTTTTTTTTGTGGACTAAGCGGTAGCGAGGGCGAGTTCACGGGCTTCCGGCATGAGCGCTTCGAGGCTAGGGCCGTCGCCCGTTATCAGCGTTAGCGCATAGGGTGCCATTTCGGGCATGTCGCTCAAGTTGATGTAGTTATCTTCCATGGCGGCGACTCTTGCTATCAACGCCGGGAGTAAGCGCTCAATGGTGTCGAAGGGGCCGCCGGCGAGCTCACGTTCTCGGGCTTCAGCCATCAGGCGTCCCAGGACGTTGCCAGGCCCCAGCCTCATCCATACGGCGTCTGGAGGGGTTTCGGGGATGTCGCTGAAATCGATGGCGCGGCCATCCAGCGCTTTGAGCTCGGCAATCTGCTCCGGCGTCGGGGGCGCGTCAGGATCGAACGTGTAGGTAACGATCCTTCCAGTATCTAATGCATTCATGGCGGGTAGCTTCTCGGGCCGAAATAAGGCGTGTGTTCTGACCGCGCCAGGTAAATACGACGAAGAGTAATTTTCCCGGGGTCAGGGCGGCGATGTGAAGTCGATCTTCGCCATCGAGTTCGCATCGGCGAAGAATGGTGTAGTAGGGGTCGGAGAAGGCCAGGCAGGCGGTTTCGAAGGAAACGCCGTGTTTGGATTTGTTTGAACGAGCTTTCGCGTCGTGCCACTCGAAGGTCAGCGTCATGGCTGACCCCGCATGCACATGGAACTACGTTCTAAGGGTTTGTGGGAATAGAAGGATTCTGAATTTTCTTCCATGGTGAGATCCGCATGTCGGGTTCACCAAGGTTCGATTCAGTCTGTTTTGCGTTATGTCGGGTGGGAGGGGCGGTGACGGTAGGTGGCTTCTTTTGAAGTGTGGGGGGAGAGCATCGCCACTGAAGTGGCTCCCACAGAAATCTGGCGCACAAAAAAAAGCCCGGCTTTCGCCGGGCTTCGTCGTTCTCGATGTAACGCTCTTACGTTCGGTCAGTCCCGCGATGCGAGTCCGAATCGAAGGCCCTTACGTCACCGACGTTCGGTGCGTGCGGCTCGAGGTTGGTCGGGCCACCGTCGTGCGGACCGTTGCCGCCGCCGTCGCCACGCGGGCCGTTATCGTCGTGACCGACGTGCGGCATCGTCTTGGAGACTTCGTCCAGCTTGTCACCCAGCATGCGACGAACGCTGACGTAGAACACCGGAATCAGCAGCAGGCCGAGGAAGGTGGCGAAGAGCATGCCGCCGATGACGCCCGTGCCGATCGCGTGGCGGGAGTTCGCGCCTGCGCCGGTGGAGATCGCCAGCGGGAACACGCCGAGGATGAAGGCCAGCGAGGTCATGAGGATGGGGCGCAGTCGCAGGCGGGATGCCTCGACCACACCTTCGCGCAGCGTCTTGCCTTCCTGCTGCTTCTCCACCGCGAACTCGACGATCAGGATCGCGTTCTTCGCCGCGAGGCCGATCACCGTGATCATGCCGATCTTGAAGTAGATGTCGTTCGGCAGGCCGCGGAGCATCGAGAAGACGACGGTACCGAGGATACCCAGCGGCACCACCAGCAGCACGGCAACCGGGATGGACCAGCTCTCGTACAGGGCGGCAAGGCAGAGGAACACGATCACGATGGACAGTGCCAGCAGCATCGTCGACGAGTTGCCGGACAGGATTTCCTGGTAAGACTGGCCAGTCCAGTCGTAACCGAAGCCCTTCGGCAGCTTGTCGTTCACGATGCCTTCGACGACGCCCATCGCCTGGCCGGTGGAGAAGCCCGGCGCTTCGTTACCGACGATTTCCACCGCCGAATAACCGTTGTAGCGGTTGAGCGTCGGTGCCGCCATGGTCCATGCCGAATGCACCACGGTGGACAGCGGAATCATCGAGCTGTCTGTCGCCGTGGACGCGCTGGTGACCGATCCGCCGGTGGCGCTGGACGTGGTGGCACCGGAACCGGAAGCGGAGGTCAGCGTGCTCGGCGTGAAGATGTGCTGGAACGCATCCGTGCCCATGCGGTACGGCGCGTCGGCCTGCAACATCACACGCTTCACGCGGCCGCCGTACTGGAAGTCGTTGATGTACACCGGGGCCAGCGTCAGCTGGATCGCGGTATAGATATCGCTGACGTTCAGACCCATGGTCTGGGCCTGGGTGCGGTCCACGTTCAACTGCAGCAGCGGCGCATCTTCCAGCGTGTTCGGACGGATGCCTACCAGGGCCTTGTTCTGCGCAGCGGCGCCGAGCAGGGCGTTGCGGGCCTGGGTCAGTTCGGCGCGCGACTGGCCGGCACGCGCCTGCAGGTACATATCGATACCGCCGAACTGCGACAGACCACGGATCGTCGGCAGGTTGACCACGAAGATCGTGGCGTCGCGCACCGACTGCATCTTGCCATTCAGCTGCCCGATGATCTGGGTGGCCGTGTAGTCGCGGGTATCCCAGTCCTTCAGCTTGATGAAGGCCATGCCGACGTTTTCACCGGTACCCACGAAGCTGAAGCCGGAGATGGCGAAAACACCTGCGATGGACGGGTCTTTCAGGACGATCCCGCGCACGCTGCCCATCACCGACTCGGTGCGGGCAATGCTCGACCCTGGCGGCAGCTGCACGATGGCCAGCGCGTAGCCCTGGTCTTCGTCGGGAACGAAGCTGGTCGGCAGGCGAGCGAACAGGAAACCGCAGAGCACGGCGATCAGCACGAACACGAGCATCCAGCGTGGGGCGTGACGAATCGCGCTGCCGATGTGGCCGGAATACGTGTGCTGGACCTTGTCGAAGACCTGGTTGAACTTGCGGTAGACGATGTTCTTCCGTTCGCCGTGGGCCGGCTTGAGGATCGTCGCGCACAGCGCCGGCGTGAACGACAGGGCGAGGAAGGCCGAGAAGCCCATCGACACCGCGATCGTCAGCGCGAACTGCTTGTAGATGATGCCCGACGCGCCCGGCTGGAGGGCCGAAGGCACGAACACCGCCGCCAGCACCACGGTAATCGCCACGATGGCGCCGGTGATCTGGCCCATCGCCTTGCGTGTGGCCGCCGGAGGATCGAGGCCTTCTTCCGACATGATGCGTTCGACGTTCTCGATCACCACGATCGCGTCATCGACCACGATACCGATCGCCAGCACCATGCCGAACAGCGTGAGCTGGTTGACGGTGAAGCCGAGCGGCGACAGACCGAGGAAGGTGCCGAGCAAGGCCACCGGGATGACCAGGGTCGGGATGATCGTGGCGCGGAAGTTCTGCAGGAACAGCAGCATCACGAGGAAGACGAGGATGATCGCCTCGACCAGCGTGTGGACCACTTCCGTGATCGAGATCGTCACGAACTGTGTCGTGTCGTACGGGGCGAACCAGGTGACGCCGTCCGGGAAGCTCCTGGCCAGATCCGTCATCTTGGCGCGCACGGCGTTCGCGACATCCAGCGCGTTCGCGCCGGGCAGCAGCTGCACACCGAAGGAGCCGGTGGCGGTGCCGTTCCACTGGGCGTTGAAGCCGTAGGTCTGCGGGCCGAGCTCGACGCGTGCGACATCCTTCAGACGCACCACGGTGCCGTCGTTGTTGGCGCGCAGGATGATGTTCGAGAACTCTTCCGGCGAGGTGAAGCGGCCTTCCGCGGACACCGTGGCACTGAAGCCCTGGCCATTGACGGCAGGGTCGGTACCGATGGAGCCGGCGGCGAACTGCACGTTCTGTGTGCTCAGCGCGTCACGCAGGTTCGAAGCCGAGAGGCCGTAGCCGCGCAGCTTGTCCGGATTGAGCCAGACGCGCATGCCGTACTCGGCACCCAGCTGACGCGTGCTACCAACGCCCGGGATACGGGCGATCTGGTCGAGCACCTGCGAGGAGACGATGTCGGTCAGGCGGTTGCCGTCGATGGCCGGGTTGGACGAGGTCAGGGCGACGAACATCAGGAAGTCGGGGTTGGACTTGGCCACCACGACGCCCTGCTGGGTCACTTCCGAGGGCAGGCGTGGCGTCGCGAGCGACACCTTGTTCTGCACCTGGACCTGGGCGATGTCCGGATCGGTACCGGTTTCGAACGTCAGCGTCACGGTAGCCGTGCCGCTGGAGCTGGAAGCGGAGCTGAAATAGAGCAGGTGATCGATACCGGTCAGCTGCTGCTCGATCACCTGGGTCACGGTCTTTTCGGTCGTATCCGCGCTCGCACCCGGGTAGGTCGCCGTAACGACGACCTGCGGCGGAGCGATGTTCGGATACGACTCGATGCCCATGTTCAGCAGGGAGATCGTGCCGCAAAGGCTGATCAGGATCGCCACGACCCACGCGAAGATGGGGCGGTCGATGAAAAAAGTCGGCATGAGGTAACTCCCTTACTGCTTACCGGCGGGGGCGGCCGACGAGGCCGCCTTTGCCGGGGCAGGGGCGCCGGGGGCGCCGGCGTCCTGCGTGGGCTTGGCCGGGGATGGGTTCACGGGCGAGTTTTCCTTCGCCTTGGCCAGGCCGTCGACGATGATCTGGTCGCCCGGCTTGAGGCCGCCGGTGACGACCCAGTTCGAGCCGCTGATGCGGTCGGTGACGATCGGGCGGCGAACGGCGGCCGACGGAATGGTCTTCTCCTCGCCGGTCTGCGGGTCCTTCGCCTTGGCTTCGCCGACGACCAGTACATAGGCGCTGCCCGGGTCGCGCAGCACGGCCGCCTGGGGCACCAGGTAGACGTTATGCAGGTTGCCGAGGTTGGCCTTGACCGTCACGAACTGGCCCGGAAGCAGGCGGATGTCGGGGTTGGCGAGCTGGGCGCGGAGGTTCACCGTGCCGGTCTGCGGGTTCACCGTGGCCGACGAGAAGTCGAGCATGCCCTTCTCGTTGTAGTCCGAGCCGTCCGGAAGCTGGATGCTGACGGTGGACTTGTCGGTCGGCGACAGCGTCGCGTCGCCGGAGGCGGCGGCGCGACGCATGGTGTCCAGATCGGTCACCGACATGCTGAAGTTCACGTAGAGCTGGTCGATCTGGTCCACCTGGGTCAGCAGGGTGGTGTCACCCTGGCCGACGAGGGCACCCTCGGTGACCTGCTGCTGGCCGGCACGGCCGTCGATCGGTGAGACCACGTCGGTAAAGCCGAGGTTGATCCGGGCCGACTGGACGTTGGCTTCGGCCTGCTTCACGGAGGCGTCTGCCGTGCGCTGGGCGGCTTCGGCGGTGTCCAGGTCCTGCCGGGACACGTAGTTCTTGCCGATCAGGCCGCGATTGCGGTCGGCGGTGGCCTTGTTGTTGGCGGCCGTCGCCTTCGCCGAGGCGAGCAGGGCGAGCTGTGAGTTCAACTCGGCCGTGAGCGGCTGCGGGTCGATCTGGAACAGCTTCTGGCCGGCCTTCACGTCCGTGCCTTCGGCGTAGAGGCGCTTGAGCAGGATGCCCGGCACGCGGGCGCGCACATCGGCGGTCCGCAGGGCCGAGATGCGGCCGACCTGATCCTGGATCAGGGGAACGGTCTGCGGCTGGGCGCTGATGGTACCGACGGGTGCCGGCGGCGGCGGCGGGGGTGCTTCCTGCTTGTGGCAGGCGGCGAGCGCCGCAGCGAGGCTGAGGGCCAGCAGGGGTGTGCGCAGGGGCAGGGGATTCATGAGAACTCCGTTCCTATTCCAGGTTTCTTGTTCGTAAGCGCCGTGGCATCCGGGAGGATGTCGTACGCATGCATAAATACAGTTACCGCGTGTCGCGCCCAGTCGTCCTGTGCCTTTTGTCCCCTTGCGTGCATGCCGAAGAGGCGGCGGTCCCCTTCGAGCCCGTGAAGCATGGACAGGAAGAGCTCCGCAGCGACCTCGGGGTCCTCGCGGCGCATCGTTCCGTGGTCCATGGCTTCAGCCATGCAACCGGCCAGCCGGGTCGCGACGGTGTCGATCGCGGTTCGGAAGAACGTACGCGCCGCGGCCGGGAACCGCGGGGCTTCCGCGATCAGCATCCGGCCCAGCGCCACGTTTGCCTGGTCCATCACGTAGGTCTGATGCGCCCTGGCCAGCGCGATGAGCGTGTTGCTCAGGCCGCGACTTTCCGGGGTAAGGGTGGCGTGCAGGGGTAAGACAAGTTGTTCGACGGCGGCGTGGAACAGGGTGTCCTTGTTTTCGAAGTGCGCATACACAGTTTGCTTGGACACGCCCGCCTCGCGTGCCACCGCACCCATGCTGACGCGATAACCGTCACGCAGGAATAACGCACAAGCCGCCTGGAGCACCCGTTGCTGACGATCGGAGGTCGGCCGGGTATCCAGGTTCGCCATTTCGTATACCTGCTGGACTATACCGTCCAGTTTAGAATCTCCCTCGGACCAGCGTCAACGGTCATGAACAACATTCGCATGCGAATTGCTGCGTTGCACCCGGGCGCGGGTGGGGAGCATGCACGGTTCGTCTCGTGAGAGGTTGCGCAATATGCCGCGGCGCACTGAAAAAACGCCCACCGCCAATGCGCGGCGGTGTGGCTACATGCCATGGGTGAGAGCTATGCTTTGACGGTTTTCCTCTCTCTCCCCACATCGATATCCGCCCATGAATGCGATTCGCGCCGCAGCAGACGGCCAGTTTCACGCCGTTGTTTTCGATGAACTGAAGAAGATCAGCTACCCGGCGGAGCGCCTTAACGAGGCCCGCTATTTTATCGAAGCCTTTTTCGAGCGCATCGCGCCGACCGATTACGCGCTGCACGCGCCGGATCGCTGGGCCGCCCTGATCGCCGACCTGCTCACCTTTGCGCGCGAGCGCCAGGCGGGCAAGGCCAAGGTCCGCGTCTACAACCCCGGCGTGTCCGGCAGCCGCGCCGTCATCGAGGTCGTCACCGACGACATGCCCTTCCTGGTCGACACCGTTTCCATGGTGGCGGCCGCCCACGCCGATATCCAGGTGATCATCCACCCGGTGGTGCCGGTGGTGCGTTCGCCCGCCGGCGTCCTGGAGTCGGTGGGTTCCGGTGAAAGCAGTGAGTCGATCATGCGCTTCGAGATCGACCGTCTGGACGACACCGAGCTGGACACGGTCAAGGCCAACCTCGAAGCCGCTCTGTCGGACGTGCGCGAGACCGTGGACGACTGGCGTGCGATGCGTGCCAAGATGAACGAGGTGGCCGACGACCTGGGCAAGCGCTCCCTGCCGTATACGGCCGACGAAGTGCGCGAAGCCACGGAATTCCTGCGCTGGGTCGCGGACAACCACTTCACCTTCATGGGTTACCGCGAATACGAAGTGGCCCATGGCGAAGGTGACGACGTCCTCAGGACGGTCGAAGGCTCGGGCCTGGGCATCCTTCGCGCCGCCGAGCGTTCGCTCGCACCGCGTTCGTTGCGCACCCTGGTCGCCAGCGAGTTGCCGCGCTCCGGTTCCACCGACGCCATCATCCTGACCAAGACCAATGCCCGTTCGCCGATCCACCGCGCCGGCTACATGGATTACATCGGCGTCCTCAAGTTCGACGAGAAGGGCCGCCCTGTCGCCGAGCAGCGCTTCCTGGGCCTGTTCTCCTCCAACGCCTATATGGCCCACCCGCAGCACGTGCCGTTGGTTCGCGACAAGTGCGAGGCGGTGATGACCCGTTCCGGCCTGAAGCGCGACTCGCATTCGGGCAAGGCGCTGCAGCACATCCTCGACACCCTGCCGCGCGACGAGCTCTTCCAGTGCAGCACCGACGAGCTCTACGCCCTTGCCATCGGCCTGCTCGAACTGGCCCAGCGCACGCGCACGCGCCTGTTCATCCGTCGTGACAGCTACGGCCGCTTCTTCTCGTGCCTCGTATTCATTCCGCGCGACCGCTTCAATACGGCCGTACGGGAACGCGTGGAAGGCGTGCTGCGCGAAGCCTTCCATGGCGAGCACGTCGATTCCGCCGTACTGATGGGCGAGGCCGCGCTGGTTCGCCTGCACGTGGTGGTCCGCCCCCGCATCGGCGACCACCCGATCTACGATGCCGCGTCCATGGAAGCGCAGATCGCCTCGATCGCGCGTAACTGGAACGATGAACTGCGCGACCGCCTGATCGAAACCGCCGGTGAGCAGCAGGGCATCATCCTGGCAAATCGCTACGGCAAGGCGCTGCCCGCCGGTTACGTGGACGAAGTGGCGCCGCATGTGGCCGCCGCCGATGTGCGTGCGCTGGCCGGCCTGGATGGCCCCGACGCCATCAGCATGTCGTTCTACCATCCGCAGAACCGTCCGGAAGAGCTGCGCTTCAAGGTCTACCGTTCCGGCTCGGACATCGCCCTGTCCGAAGTGCTGCCGCAGCTGGAGAACCTCGGCCTGCGCGTGCTCACCGAGCACATGTACGAGGTGAAGCTCGCCGACAGCGCATTGTTCATCCAGGACTTCGAAGTCCAGCCGGTGGATCGTCTTGCGTTCGACGTGGAGCAGGTGGGTTCGATCTTCGAGGACGCGTTCGAGCAGATCTGGCGTGGTAACGCCGAAAACGATGGCTTCAACCGCCTCGTCCTTGGCGCCAAGCTCGGCTGGCGCCAGGTGGCCATCCTGCGCAGCTATACCAAGTACCTGCTGCAGACCGGCGTCGCCTTCTCGCAGGCGTACATGGAAGACGCGCTCAACCACTACCCGGCCATCGCCGGCCTGATCGTCGAGCTGTTCAATGCGCGCTTCGATCCAAGCCGCGAAAGCCTGAGCGCCGCCGAGCGCGAACGCGCCGAAAGCCTGCTTTCGCATGAGATGCACGCGCTTATCGGGCCAGAAACACTGGCCGCCCAGCCAGGCCTGATCGGCAACCTTGTCGCTTCGCTCGGCCGACCGCGCGAAGAGCAGGCCACCGCTGTCGAGGAAGCCCTCAACGCGCTACTGGATAACGTCTCCAGCCTCGACGAAGACCGCATCCTGCGCAGCTTCATCGCGCTTATCCATGCCACGCTGCGCACCAACTTCTTCCAGCTGTGGGATGGCGCGTACCGTCCGTATCTGAGCTTCAAATTCGATTCGCACCAGGTGCCAGAGCTGGCCAAGCCGGTGCCGTTCCGCGAGATCTTCGTTTATGCACCGCGCGTGGAAGGCATCCACCTGCGCTTCGGTTCCGTCGCGCGCGGCGGCTTGCGCTGGTCGGATCGTCGCGAGGATTTCCGTACGGAAGTGCTCGGCCTGGTCAAGGCGCAGATGGTCAAGAACACGGTCATCGTGCCGGTCGGTTCGAAGGGCGGCTTCTTCGTGAAGCGTCCGCCGGTGGGCGGTGATCGCGATGCACAGCTGGCCGAAGGTATCGCCTGCTACCGTATGTTCATCAACGGCCTGCTCGACATCACCGACAACCTCGTCGAGGGCAAGGTGGTGCCGCCGCAAGGCGTGATCCGTCACGATAACGACGACCCGTACCTGGTCGTCGCCGCGGACAAGGGCACGGCCACGTTCTCCGATATCGCCAATGCGATCTCGACCGAGCATGGCTTCTGGCTCGACGACGCCTTCGCGTCCGGCGGTTCCAATGGCTACGACCATAAGGGCATGGGCATCACGGCCAAGGGTGCCTGGGAGTCGGTCAAACGCCATTTCCGTGCACTGGGCCGCGATTGCCAGACCGAAGACTTCACCGTGGTGGGCGTGGGCGACATGTCGGGCGATGTCTTCGGCAACGGCATGCTGTTGTCGGAGAAAATCCGCCTGTTCGCCGCATTCGATCACCGCCACATCTTCCTCGACCCGAACCCGGATTCGGCGAAGTCCTTCGTCGAGCGCCAGCGCATGTTCGCGCTGCCGCGTTCGTCGTGGGACGACTACGACAAGTCGCTGATTTCTGCCGGTGGTGGTGTGTATCCGCGTAGCGCCAAGTCGGTTCCGGTGTCGCCGGAAATCAAGGCTGTCCTCGGTATTCGCAGCGACGCCACGCACATGGCGCCGACCGATCTGCTTTCGGCCATCCTGAAGGCGCCGGTGGACTTGCTGTGGAACGGCGGCATTGGCACGTACGTCAAGGCCACCAGTGAAACGCATGCCGACGTCGGCGACCGCGCCAACAACGCGCTGCGCGTGAATGGCAACGAGCTGCGCTGCAAGGTGGTGGGCGAGGGCGGTAACCTGGGCATGACCCAGAAGGGCCGCATCGAGGCAGGACAGGCCGGTGTGCTGCTCAACACCGACTTCATCGATAACTCCGCCGGTGTGGACACCTCCGATCACGAGGTGAACATCAAGATCCTGCTCAACGATGCCGTACAGCGGGGTGAGCTGACCTTCGAAGGCCGTAACAAGCAGCTTGCCGAGATGACCGACGAAGTCGGCCGCCTCGTGCTGTGGGACAACTATCGCCAGAACCAGGCCATCACCGTGATGGAGCACCAGTCGGTGCGTCGCCTGGGCTCGATGGCCCACTTCATCAGCACGCTGGAAGCCGAAGGCATGCTCGACCGTGCGGTCGAGTCGCTGCCGACGGCCGCCGAACTCACCGAGCGCAAGGTGCGCGGACAGGGCCTGACGCGTCCGGAACTGTCGGTGCTTCTGTCGTACGACAAGATCCGCCTGTTCCAGCAGCTGCTGGATTCCGACGTGCCGGAAGATCCGTACCTCTCGCGTGAGCTGGTGCGCTACTTCCCCGTGCCCCTGCACGAGAAATACGCCGAGCACATGCAGCGCCATCGCCTGAAGCGCGAGATCATCGCCACGGCGGTGACCAACTCGACGATCAACCGCATGGGCGCCACGTTCATGATGCGTATGCAGGAAGACACGGGCCACGGCCCGGCGTCCATCGCCAAGGCGTACACCGCCGCGCGTGAGATCCTCGATGCCCGCGAGTTGTGGGCCGAGATCGAAGCGCTCGACGGCACGGTGGCTGAGAACACGCAGATCGACGCGATTCTGCAGATCTGGTCGCTGCTGCGTCACCTGACCCGCTGGCTGCTGAACCGTCCGGGTGGCACGCTGGACATCGCGGCCAACGTCGATCGTTATGCCAGCGAAGTAAGCGTGCTGCGCCAGGCCCTGCCTGAGGGACTGACCGATACCGGCCGTGGCGATTTCGCAGCGAGCCAGGAGAAGTGGGAAGGCCTGGGCGTGCCGGAGTCGCTCGCTGTTCGCCTCGCCCGTGTCTCGGTGTTGCGTGCGGCGCTGGACATGGTCGAGGTGTCGAAGCAGAGCGGCAAGGACATCGCCACCGTCGCCAGGGTGTTCTACGAACTGGCCGAAGCCCTCGACCTGGAGTGGCTGCGTGGACAGATCGAAGCGCTCAACGTGGAAGGCGCATGGCATGCGCAGGCCCGCGGTTCGCTGCTTGACGAACTCAACGCCCAGCATCGCGCCCTTGCCCTGCAGGTGATCTCGGTCGCCGGCGATCGTACCGACGTCAGCCCGGTCCAGGCCTGGTTGCAGCGTGACGACGCCACGCTCAAGTACACCCGCGCGATGCTGGCGGAAATCCTCACCCAGAACGCCGACTACCCGATCGCCTCGGTGGCCGTCCGTCGCCTGGCCCAGCTGGCGCAGATCCCGGTCTGAGCCAGTCGGATGGGTGATCGCTATCGCCGATGAATCGGCTCCTACCAAGCAGGGTGCCTTAATCCGCTTGGGTAGGAGCCGTTCATCGGCGAGCTCTTCCCCCGCCCACACCCTAGCCGTTCTCCCGCCCGAAGGACTAAGCTCCCCGCTGGTCCTTTCAAGCCGACATCCATGCGCCTAGCCTTTGTCGCCAGCGAAACCGACGTTGCCCAACGTGCTCGCACCGCCCTTGTGAAGCGTTACGGCAGTGTGGAACCCGGGGACGCCGAGATCATCGTGTCGCTCGGCGGCGACGGCTTCATGCTGCGCACGCTGCATACCTACCGAACGCTTGGCGTGCCGTTTTACGGCATGAAGCTCGGCCGCCTCGGTTTCCTCATGAACCAGCACGATCTCGACGCGCTCGCCGAGCGCATCGAGCGTGCACATCCGGCCGTACTGCATCCACTCGAGATGCACAGCACGTGTTGCGACGGCGCCGAGCACCGTGCGCTGGCCTTCAACGAAGTGGCCATGCTCCGCCAGAGCAACCAGGCCGCGCACATGCGCGTGAGCCTCAACGGCGAGGTCAAGCTCGACGAACTGGTCTGCGACGGTATCCTCGTAAGCACGCCGGCCGGTTCCACCGCTTACAACCTCTCCGCCCATGGCCCGATCCTTCCGCTCGACGCAAACGTCCTGGCATTGACGCCAATCAGTCCCTTTCGCCCGCGCCGCTGGCGCGGCGCCATCCTCCCGCACGCCACGCGGGTGGGTTTCGAGACCAAGGACCCGAACAAGCGGCCGATCAGCGCCACGGCCGATTTCCACGAAGTGCGCGACGTGCGCAAGGTGGAGGTAAAACAATCCCGCCGAAACGCCGTTCGCCTCCTTTTCGATCCCGAACACAACCTGCAGCAGCGCATCCTCGACGAGCAGTTCGCGCTCTAGTCGATGGCTGACTGGTGGCTGGGGCCGCGTCCTTGTGGGAGCCGCTTCAGCGGCGCTCCCGCGGCAGCGGCCAGATTCCGGCGAGCACCCATCGCCGATGAATCGGCTCCCACAGGAGTCAGCCCAGTGCATTAGGATGGTGCCCAGACAGCATCACGGACACCGCCTCGATGAACGCCCCAGACGACACCCAGACCGCCCACGCCGATGCCTCTGTGCACGACAACCGCCTGGTCGTGGCCATCTCGTCGCGGGCGCTGTTCAACATGGAAGACGGTCACGAGCTGTTCGAGCGCGACGGCCTTGATGCTTACCGCACCTATCAGATCGAGCGCGAGAACGAACTGCTGACGCCCGGCGTGGCCTTTCCGCTGGTGCAGAAGCTGCTGGGCTTGAATACGTTGTCCGGCGATGTTCCGCCGGTCGAAGTCATCCTGCTCTCGCGAAATTCAGGCGATACCGGCCTGCGTATCTTCAACGCCATCCAGCACTACAAGCTCAATATCTCGCGCGCGGCGTTCACCAGCGGCGCGCCCACCTCCGACTATATCGCGCCGTTCCGAGCCGACCTGTTCCTTTCCGCCAACGCGGAAGACGTGGGTCGCGCGCTACGTGCCGGCGTCGCCGCAGCCACGATCCTGCCGTCCACGGCCCCGCAGCGTTCCAGCGAACAATTGCGCATCGCCTTCGATGGTGACGCTGTGATCTTCGGCGACGAAGGCGAACGGGTATCGAAAGAGCAGGGCCTGGATGCGTTCCATCGCAGTGAATCAGAACTCTGGGCGGAGCCGCTCTCGGGTGGCCCGTTCCGCGGTTTCCTGTCGGCACTTCACCGCCTGCAAGCGGCGTTCCCGGCCGAGACATCGCCGATTCGAACGGCGCTGGTTACGGCACGCTCCGCGCCCGCGCATAAGAGAGTCATCCTCACCCTGCGCCGCTGGGGCGTGCGTATCGACGAAGCACTTTTCCTGGGCGGTCGCGACAAGGGTCCGTTCCTGGATGCCTTCGGCGCCGATATCTTCTTCGACGATTCCCCGGCCAACGTGGAGTCCGCGCGGCGGCATGTGGCTACCGGTCACGTGCCGCATGGGGTTTCCAACACCTAGGCCGGCCGCCGCCGGTTCGCGGATGAATCGGCGAGATCCACCCACCTCAGACAATATTCGTCCACCGCCACCAGTCGGTCTTCTTCTCCTCGCGGACGAAGGTGAACAAGCCTGCGCCAAGAATCAGCACGATACCGACGAGCATCGGCCAGTCCAGATGGTCGTGGAAGATCAGGTAGCCGAAGAGGATAGCCCAGAGCATCTGGCTGTACTGCGTCGGTGCGACACGCGCGGCCGGGGCGTTCTGCGTGGCCAGCATGAGCAGGACGGCACCGGCCGCGGCCAGCAAGCCATACCCTAGCAACAGGAACCACTGGTGGCCGTCGGGCCATACGAAGTGCGGCAGCATCATGACGAAGCCTGCGATCATCGGGCCGATCACGCCGGCACCGTAGAGGGTGATCCGTTTCTCGTGCGCACCGGCCATGCGCAGGGCAATGATCGACAAGGCGCCGGTGATGCCGCAGATGATGGCAGCCACGTGGCCAGTAGTGAGATGGCGAAAGCCGGGGCGCAGGACAACCAGTACCCCGATGAATCCGACGATGACGGCCGACCAGCGTCGCCAGCCCACTTGCTCGCGCAGGAAAATCACCGAGAGGATGGTGACGAAGATCGGCAGCAGGAAGATCAGTGAGAACGCCTCGGCCATGGGCAGCGCGGTGAAGGCCATGACGGCCGTGATGTTGCCGATGGCGCCGGCCATGGCGCGTAGCAGCCACAGGCCGGGCATCTTCGACACGACGATCTCGCTCCAGCGGTCGCCGGGCTTCCGCAGGAACGGAAAAGCGGTCATGGCCATCACCGCGCCGAAGAACACCGCCTCGTAGGGCGGCAGCGAGCCCTCCAGGGACTTCACGAACGCGTCGCTCCACGCGTACGCCGCGTAGCAGGCAAAGCC
>Ga0247742_10001121_pt1 | contig 19377 bp, 17 predicted proteins | sample UWRJL208509C2_FD_180944 | JGI IMG/M metagenome (GOLD analysis project Ga0247742, IMG submission 180944) | Plant litter microbial communities from Arlington Agricultural Research Station in Wisconsin, United States - UWRJ-L208-509C-2 | ecosystem: Environmental > Terrestrial > Plant litter >... | reverse complement strand
ACAGCTGCTACCAGCGGCGTATATAGAAACCCTCTCAGAAACGGAGCCAATAGACTGAACACTCGCGAATGCTGCTGCTGTTGCGCGTGCTGTGCAACAAAATACTCTGGTCGTACGTGTACATTATGTCCGAGAGATCATGGATTGTAAGGTGGCTGCTGAAGCTTTGTTTTCATAAACTCCGCCCCTAGAAAACATGCACAGGTGATGCCCAGCATCTATTTGCCATGCCACCATACAACAAACCATTCATTCCACAGACCACAATAGCGAATCCCTTAATCATCGTGGCACGTGACATCAATTTATCTATTTATAGACACTGGCGCTTATAAATCTCAGAAGGCGGGTATCTATATTTAGCACGGATGCAGCCGGTGGTTGTATCAAACAAACGAGTTTCCCATCTCTCAAATATTGGATGCTATAAGTACCTCAAAGTTCAGGATATATTCGCTGGTACATTCGAGCTCCCTCTTAAACTCTTCAACGCTTACAAGCTCTCCCTCAGAATGTTTATTTCAGTCCCGTATCTTCTGGCTGCAGCCTCGTTGGCGTCCAACGTATTTGGAACTGCTATTAAAATCCAAAGCGCTGAATCGAAGGCAGCCGGTGCTATATACTGTAATTTTTTTCGATTTTTCTGGAGAGAATGAGATCTAATTTGACCCTAGTCATCACCAACGATCCGGTAGAAAATAAAATCATCTCAATGAATATTGCGGCCAATGGAACTTTGGTTAGTATTTCTCAAATTATGGTGCACCTACCAGCTGGGTGAAAATTTATAAATTCCCCTTGCTTAGAGTCAGATCAAATCGACAAGCACCAGGGGAAGTGGTGCTCATGGAATTGTCAACCCAATTGGACCCGACCCTTTATTCTCTCAAGGCGCTGTCCAGGTTAATGCAGCCAAAAATATGCTCGTGACAGTTAATGTATTATTTTTTTTACTCAATCGTTGTCTTTTCCTTGCTAATCGTATTCTCTCAAGCCTGGGTCAAACACACTTGCCATGTTCAGCATCAATCCAAGTCAGCCTGCCGAATTGTCGATGGTAGGAAGTGCAGTCTCCTCCAAAGGTGATTTTCCTATTTCGGTTGCTATCAACCCGAGAGGAACAATGGTTTGCGTTCTCAATGGAGGGACGATTAATGGCATCAAGTACGCTTCGCCTGCTGATAAGCAATGACTCTCATTAACAATATCCTAGCTGTTATAACCCAAACGCAAATTTAGGGTTAGTTGAGAGACCCAACTCGTTTCGATCCCTTGGAATCACACAAACCACCCCGGCTACTGGTCCGGCGGGGTCTGCAAGCCAGATTATCTTCAACGCAGATGGAACCAAGATATCAGTATCCGTAAAAGGGATTCCTCCTACTCCTGGTAAGCCTAGGTCGTGCAACTACGATTGCCGCATCTGATATGTGTTCTCCTCATTAGGTTTCCTTGCAACATGGGATATTGCTGCTGACGGCTCACTCTCTTCCAAACCCGTCATTTCTACACCAGCCCTTGGTGGACTCCTACCTTTCTCCATGACGTTGATCCCTTCAAAAAATGCTATCCTGGCCACCGACCCTGGTATCGGCTTCTCAGTATACGACTTTGGCAAGACTGGAGCCTCGATGAATGCAACGTCCACCGTTGTTGCCATCCCCGGACAGGTGGCTACGTGCTGGTCTGCTTACAGCGTGAAATCAAAGAATTTCTATCTCTCGGACGCTGGTACATCGGTCATAACGGAAGTGAGGGTCGACGACAACCTTATGGGGTCTATAGTTAAGGTTCGTTGTATTAGGCCGCCAGTTTCGACCCATTCTTCTGACCATTTCTCCTGGGTATCCAGCAATATCCACAGGCTGAGAATTCAGCAACACTCGACAGCGACGTCGCCACCATAGGTAAAAACAGGTAGGTCATTTTTTGCATTGAACGACAGGTACACGATAACTTGAGTTCTCTATCAGCTTCCTCTACGTCCTTGCTGCTCGCGCTACTAGCGTCAACGTCCTCAAAGTCAACAAGCCAGGACAGGCCACGCCTGTGCAGAGCTTTAATTTCGCTTCTGCTGCCAAATCGGCGAACATTGAATTTGGTGCGCCATTAATCATCAGCCCTTCCATACAGGTCTGAAATATCATGCTTTCCTCCAGACGCGAACAATCTGCAAGGGATGGCAACATTTACTAGTGTTTACTGGTAGATATTTACCATCAAAGAAGCAAAACGTTCATGTAGAGTAGCAACGGTTGTTTTGTCTCTACTTCTCATTTAAATGGACATGGATTGGTATTGAGACTAGTCTCCCGAAGGCAGGCACCAGAACGGAATTTCAAACCTGTGCACTACTTGATCATGAATATTTCTTCTCCAATGCCTGCTTTCTGATGGTGGGCGTTGAGGGCCAAATTGAATAGCTGGGTTTCGTAGGCTGGTCGTTGCTATTGCGTCTTCGGCGATGGCATACTAAGGTGACGATCGTGGAGAGAGGTGCAGACCCTGCTTCAGTTGTAGGAGCAGCTACATTTGTTTGCGTAGAAGGTCGATAACGGAGCGGCAATAAAAGAATCCGCTGGACAAGTGGCAAGGCTTTGAGGAATGAATGGATTCTCGAACGACATCAACGCGTCGTCGCTAAGTATATCGCCATTGAGAAGTTGGTACTCCTTCCAGTAGCGCCAATGGTCCCGCAGGAGAGGGCATCCTTGTTACCTTGTATGTGGTGGCATTGTCATTCTGGAGCCCATAAGGGAGTGTCGACCCGGTAGTTTGTGCTAAGTATTAATAGAACGGGGAAAACATAGCTAGATTAATTACCCGTGGGAATCGGGTTCATGGGCGCTAATGCATAAACACCATTCATCCCATCGTTTCTAAGGTCCCAAACCCACGATGCCATACTACTGTACTATTACGATCAATTCGGCCGTCACGCGTCCCAGGCCCAGGTGGTTTGGACGAAATCGGTCCCAGGTCCCAGGTCACAGCCCATCTGGCCGGTGTGAGAATACGGTTCAACAACTAGGTCAAAACGGGCCCATTTTATCAAAAAGCGCTCCTGTAGTACATTTCTAACGCTATATGACAAGTGGAAACCCACTCGTCGTTGTATCGCCAAAGGTCGTCCCAAAGCAAGGAACAGAGGCCACAAATCCCTGTTATTGCAAACCATGACTGCCTTACTTCACAACAATTTTCTTTTTATGTGCGGAAAGGGTCTTAATTATATTGACCTCAGGTTCGTCGATAGGTCACAAGGTGTACTGACTTGGTACCCGTACCACACAGCAACATACTACAAGTGGCCGAACCTTTGCTTTGACCGAAATCCAGATATATCCCCTGTCCACCCTCAAGGTGGCCGACGTTCAAATTTCGGCCAGCCTGTCCCATGTCCCACCCCCGGCCGAATTGATCGTAATAGTACAGTACTCGCGATCAAAGCCTCCTCTTACACATCGAATGTCAAGCTTCAAGCGTCAGGGACGAATGGCATTGACGACCACTCGGACGTTCGCTTTTGGGGAAATGCATGCTCCTCATCAGTTAAGGATAAAAATGATTTTTTATTGCAAACGAAGAATGGAATGTTGCTGTGCAATGTTACAAGTGATTAATTACCATGTGCGAAATGGACTACTAACGAAAGTGCGGTTTGGACCATACCCTAATGGAGCCGGATCATGTAGCCTATGCAAGTGAACATGTATCAGCTTCGTACAACATCTTACCCACCATCATAAACCCTGCCAACGGAAAGCAAATAAGTAGGCTAAGTGCCGCTGCACAGAGACCAAAAATCGGTAGACCAAAAACAGTGTTCAGCCGACTCCACCAGTCCATGGTACCCAAGACGTTCATTGAGGTAAGTAGAGAAGGACTTCTGCGCGGCCGGCGCATGTGCTTGACAGGTTCGGGTGATCGGCGTCGTCGAAACCTCGATGGAGAGGGAAAGATATAATTTGGGGAAAGAAAGAACCAAATGCCAAAGAGGACGGGGAGTTGACCTACGGCCATCCATGTCATCATGACTACCCGCTCAAGACCTGTACTCTGTTGTTTATGAAATCTAGTGAGGACGAAAATGATGATGTATGGCAGGAAGAGTGCAAAGACTGGCGAAAGGATGGCGACGCATATCTTCAAGACGAGTTTAAACCTGTACCAACGGCTGACCTTTTTGAACCTTCGTAGCCCTGGTTGGGTACTGTACGAGAAAAGTCTCCTTGCACCAGCTTCGTGAATGTCCAATCTGTTTTCAAGGTCATCAACCTCGAATAAGAACGAAGCGTTCTCGGGAGCGTCAACAAGTTGAAGCTTCCTTGTTGAATTGCCAACTTTCACGCAGAGGGTTTTCTTGTTGTCTTCCATCCAAAGCGACGCATCTTGAGCTCCGCCCTTCTTCTCATTCTTCAGGAGGCGCTCTCTTTCAGGTGCACTATCCTGCGCGCTTTTGTTCCGGGAACTGTGCGCAGTTGGGAGAGATCCAACTGCCCCGACGATGTCTGCACCTTCCCGTCGATTTGCTTCTTCAATGGTATGGGTCCGCAGCATGTATAGACATGGGTACTCTCCTGTACAACCAACACAGATTAAGTTGAGGAGCGACATGAATGCATATGGGATCGTCGATAACCCGAAGGCTGCATATCCGTATCGATCGATTTGAGGGCCACGGGTGCGATAGATGGTAGTGCAGGACAGGATGAGTTGAATGAGGGAAATTGTAACTTTCAACATGCTCCGAGATCGGGCGATTTTGGTTTCGCTCCGGCCCTTCAAGCCTTTGACCAGGCGATAACAGAGGCGCTGTGGCGGGATAATCCATTTGTACCCCTCCGGAAGGGCATGGTTCCCGTGGATGATGTGGTCGCCCTCTCCTGCTTCTAAAGTGCCCCAGCTCTTGTTCACAATGATCGCAGCAGTGGGTCTGATGTTGGAATTAAAACGAGTACGACATGGTGAACATTGTAAATCGTACCTCCGACTCCCCTCTGACCGAAGTGGTCCCGGTTTTGAAGTTCCTGAATCCTCTAGGAATCCGATAGGCATGGCATGGCAAAGCAGCTTTGTATCGCCCTGAGTGAGTGGCTTCCACGCGCTAGTCCGTGCCACCACCGCAAGTGCTCCAACTGATAATGCCTTTCCTAGGTCGTCTTCACCATACCAGGCATCGCTGAGGATAATGAATGCGGCTCTCCCCAATCCGAGGAATGGAAAGAGAACCGATAAAATTGGGAACTGAATAGTCCCCCACGTCTTCACTCCAGGTGGAGACGGAGTAGTTGCGGCGTGTGCAACATAGTTCAAGAGAAAGAAGCTGAAGATATCCATCCACGTAGTCGGCATGCAATAGACCGTACTGCTTGGGAAGATGGGAAGTGCAAAGACGGAAGGGAGAACGAGAGTGATGAAGCTGATGAGCAGGTAGTGGGAAGGAGTGGGCATCGATATCGAGGCTTAGCAGAGGGCGAGGGGTAGTGCAAGCCAGTGTTGTGCGGTTAATAACCAGAGTTAGTCAGATCCAGGGCGTTACGAGAAGTCAGCTAACAGGTACAGGTCCGCACACAGCCCATTTAGATATGGGCACCGAACATGCCAATGTCATCTCGAGAATTGTTCCCAGACGTTGTTCTCGAAGAAACAATTTCATTGTGCAATCAAAGCTAAAATGATAGGCGCTTGTTATGTACAAAACCATCAGTCGTCGGTAGTACACTTGGTTGCAGTTGGGAAAGATGCCGGAAAGCCCGCTGTAACAGCAGGAAAACACTAACAGGAGAACTCACGGGTATCAAAAGTGGATCGTCGTCTGAGTTCCGTAGTCTAGGAGAATGTAGTTGTGGGAGTCAAAAAGAAAGGCTATCGACATGTGCGCCTAAGTAGGTGTGTACGTAAGCGTAAACGTGATCTAAGTTCACTGGCACGACTCAGCTTTTCCTTTCCAGTGTCCACTGAGTTCCTTGGATATGTCTAGGTGGGTCTCTCAAATTTTGTACAGTTGTTCTTGACAAAAACAGCCCAGAAATTTTATGTGCTGAAGACTCCATCCGAATCAATGATCTCAGTCTCTCCGTTCCTCTACGGACAGGTGCACAATGGGCGACAGAGAGTGCTGGCCCCGTTGATCAACCTATATCTGTATCCATCTCGATATTCTTCGACATTTCAACGACTGCAGAAACTGATGATCTGTCCCACTCGCTGAATTATGCGGATATTGCTCAGAAAGTGAGAGCATCAATCGGGTCCGATACTTTCGTATGCATACAAGATCTGTCTCGACATCTATCTGATACGGTGGCTAAAATCTTGATGGAATGCCGGTCTGGTCTGGACGTGCTAATTCGGGTGAATCAATTGAAGGCGCCTTTGCATGCCAAATGTGTCGCAGTCGAACAAGTCGCAAAGTGCTTGCCTGACGGAAGTTGGACTGCGTCGAAAATTGTACACTATGTGGAAGATCTCATATGCCCGACGATTATAGGGATCAATGCGGCTGAACGTTGGGAAAAGCAGGATGTCGTTTTGAATCTATGTATCGACACCGGACCTCAGGGACTAGCCCCCCAAGAATGGATTGACCTTCGTGTAGTAACGAAGGAGGTCTACGAGGTGTGTTCTCTACGTTCACATACTTCAGCTGGTAAAGAACTCTTACCACAGGAAGTTTCGTCTTCGACTTTCGACACGCTGGAAGCCTTGACATCCTTCACAGCAAACAGGATTCTGTCGATCCTAAAATCCTACCAACCATCTCCAGTCGTGTTAGTCCGCATTGCCAAACCTTCCGCGCTGGTATTTGCAAACTCGGCTGAAGTACATGTTCGGCGTACATTCGAAGATTTCCCGAATTTGTTCGGAACATCCTCCATTAGCAGTCCGAATCTTCAGATTTCGACGTCAGCCGTTCGTCCTCTTGACAATCCATCGCTCCGTCACATCGCAGCTATTGCACTTGGATCCAACTTGGGCGATTCTTCCCACAACATTGAATATGCGTTGCGCCTCCTAGAACACCCAGAAGATCTCCTGCGTGGAGAATCTGCTCAACTTATTGCAAGTCCCTTCGTAGAAGTAGTGGATACTTCCTTCCTGTACGAAACGAAGCCAATGTACGTGACGGACCAGCCGTCGTTCATTAACTGCGCATGTATGGTATGTTCGATTGTGCGTCCACTTGCTTGTAACTGACATATACAATGTCCAGATTGAGACCGATCTTCCTCCTAAGCATCTCCTTCAACTTTTGAAGACAATCGAGCTAAACGTTGGTCGGGTGCCGTCGATACGAAATGGACCCCGAGCCGTTGATCTTGATATTATATTCTACGATAACGACATCATCGACACTCGAGATGACAAGACGAATCTGGAGGATCTCGAGGGCACGCTGATTATACCACATCCTCGACTCCAGGAACGGGAGTTTGTTTTAAGACCTTTGAATGAGTGCGTGTGTCTTGAAGATCTGGGTTCTTCTCTCCTCTAACATTTTCATAGCATGATCCCGGACTATCAACACCCTGTTCTGAAAAAAACTGTACAACAACTACTCAGTAGTGTTTACGACCCGACACAACCTCCAATCAAGAAAGTCTTGCCATTCCCGAGCCTTCCTCTGGAACATTCTGTCAATGAACCCCCTTTCCTTGTCCAACCTGCACCTAATACCTTATGCAGTTGGTCACATAGGACTTCTCAATCAAGCAGAGACGACAACGACCCCACAACTCACGTTATGGCGACACTAAATGTCACTCCTGACTCGTTCTCAGACGGTGCTACAAACAACACACTTCCTGCCGCCTTGAAATACATTTCCTCGGCTCTAGCGTCTGGAGCGTCAATAATCGATGTAGGGGGGTACTCTACACGTCCAGGGGCAGCCTTTGTCAGTGCTGAAGACGAAATCGCTCGTGTCCTACCTGTCATTCAAGCCATGCGGGATGAAGATTACCTTAACAATATGGATGCTAAGCAATTGGCTTTGGATGTCAACGTCGACCCCGCTCGAGATTCTAGATCTCATATCGTTCGTACTCCGATTAGCATTGATACCTTCCGATGGGAAGTCGCGGAAGCTGCTCTTCAGGCCGGTGCGAACTGTATAAACGACGTATATGGTTTCACTGGACCTGATTCCTGGCCCCTCGACCTAACGGAAATTGAAGTAGCAGACTCCCCGCCTGCGACATACATGAGGAACTTGAAGGCCGTTGCTCGTAGATACGCTGTCCCAGTTGTCTTGATGCATTCAAGAGGAGATGCTGGACAGAACAAGGACTACGGCAATTACGCGTATGCCTCTGACTCGCGGGGTAGAGGTGCCGTTTTGGAAGGTGTCCGAGTTGAGCTTGGTGCCAAGGTGGATGCTATTGTGAAAGGTAAAGGTGGCGTCAGAAGGTGGCTAGTCATAGCAGATCCTGGCATTGGTTTCAGCAAGACTTTAGAAGGAAATTTGGAATTGCTTCGAGCTGCGAAGGATGTCGTGTTGGATGTGAGGATTGGCGATGGTGCGTTCCTTTAGATTATCTCGGCTGAGTTTATGAACCTCACGAATGCCTTGCTCCGACAGCTACTACCAGTGGCATGTATAGAAACCCCCTCAGAGGGTTTCCTCAGCTCATTGGAACTTCTCGCAAATCATTCCTTGGGGCTATTCTGGCGAGCGGACCAGAAGGACGCGAAACGAAGCCAGCAGACCGAACACTTGCTACTGCTGCCGCTGTTGCGTGTGCTGTGCAACAGGATGCTCTGGTCGTACGTATACACGATGTCCGAGAGATGATGGATGTTGTTAAGGTGGCTGAAGCCTTGTATTCATAAATGTTGCTTACAGGAAACGTACAAATTTCTCAAGGGTTTCTATTACCATTCAGCTGAATTGAAACACAGGAAATTCAGAGATGCGCAGCTTGGTGGCCTATCACAAGTAATTAGATTGTGTGGCATGAGAGGTCTATCGTACTCACCCCGTACGGAGTTAACGAAATCCTGTCTGCAGGCCCGGTGCAATTTGGTTTCATGGGGGGTGATGTGGCAAATGTGTCTCCTCCGGTGGCCCACACAATAGGGCAAGCCACGACGCTAATACTTAAGGGCGGCTTCCCAGAGTCGAAAATAGGAGACGGTAAACTAGAAGGTTGCTCTCCAGGTTCAAACTTCAAAGTAGCTGGATCTATCGCGTATTGCCAGCTTCTACTTGCGTCGAACTGCAGGTCAAGTGCTTGTGGTTGCTGACTGTTTCTCGACAATACGGTTTCGTTCCGAGGTACTTGCGCAAGTCATGATTAGTTGATGCCGCGTGGTTATGGAGTTAATCGACGTACTGTCGAAAGCATAGTGCAATGGACCCCGATGAATCGCAATGGAGCCGTCAGGTCTACTCTCTGTTAAAGTTAGTCAATGAAACCGATAAGAAAGGGTATGGGCATACCCGTCGTTATGAGAGCAGGTAGGTTGAGAGTAAATTTGGAGGTGCCTGGTTGAATCTCAACGGGGTGCAGTCCGTTGACAGGCTCTAGTGGCTGAGGTTGACCACCGTCGATAGAAATCGTGCCCTCCACAACCCAACCTGGAATCCGAACATGATACATGAATGCTTTCGTGGCGGTGATGGTGGTCTCGAGAGTGTCGCTGAAAGGGTATTGGGTCTCAACTACAGCGCTGACGTCGTTGCCTATTGGATAGTTATCACAGGTCAGCAGATGTGATTATGTGCACCTGAAGATATACCATCTGCAAGAGTGACCACAGTTTCATAAGGTCCCAGGTACACGTGTATAAGCGATTTATTGTCCGGAGTTGTCACAAAAGCATTCGATATGAACTTGGGCCAACCTTGAGGGAAGTTGACAGTACAGCAGCTATGGCGAAGTTGAGAGTCTCCGCCATAACACAAAATAAAGAAGATACTTACGGGTAGTTGGGTTCTAGCCCAAAGACGTTCGAATAGGAGCTGAAAGAATTTGTTTCAGGGAACTACTTCGCCAGCTGGAAGTTACTCACCCGTCCCTTGGAAATGGATTGCTAGATGATTTATTCAGGAGGACACCATTTATAAAGATACGTTTTGATGCTTACGGGTTCATGTTCTTTGATGCAATCTGATTCTGCTGCTGAAGATACTGTCTCGACCACATGTCTGTCGGGATGGAATCAGTACCATTTTGAGATGCAAAGGGCCAAAGTACCGCCAGTCAACGTCGCGGGCAATGCGTTGTACGTGATTCTTTCGACCTAATCAAAGCTTTAACCACTGTGCGGGCATGTTAGGGAAGAACCCACTCGGTCTGCAAATTTAGGATCCCCAATAACTTGGTAGAGGTAGGACCCTCTACTGTGCGGTGAGGAGCTAGAGACGGGATTCATGAACAAAAGAAAACTGACGAGTGCATGGTTTCCTAAAAGCAAAGAGTATTAGCTGCTAAGACCAGGTTCGAGCGAGATTTAGGACAAGGTACCACTACGAGACATAATTCTGTCCTGTAAATAGTGAGTGTGGGACTATAAATGCATGAAAAAAAGGGACAAGGGCTCACCCTCTGATGGCGTCCAGCCCAGCAAGATATTCGTCCGCAGCAAAAATGCCCGACGGTCGCCCGTGATACTTGAACAGAATATCCCAAGCTTTGCTAGCCGCATCAAGGTCTGTATGTTGTATTTTATAAAATTAAGAGACGGAGATGGGGAAACTTGTCAGACGCACCGGATTGGTTGTGAGAGAAGCGATAGGTTGCTGGCAAAGCTTTGAGACCTTCAGCGACGTTTACGCCGTGCCACTGTTTGACGTTAGTAACTGTGGACATTGGAAATCAGAGATCCAGCTTACCGCAAGTTCAAGATTGAGGGGATTCTAGGTAATGGAACTTCGAATCAGACATGTAGTCACGGCTTAAATGGACGATACCAATACCTCAAGATGTTCGGCTAAGGGCAGCCATTTCAGTTGTAGGCATAACAGTTCGATTCAGGCAGCAAAACTACTCACTCGCAGTAGTTGGAAAATACTTAGAGACAAGTCAGGATAGGTGTCAAATAATAGGAGACAACGAACCTGTTCACTGAAAACCTTCTCCCATGGCAATCCCGTGATCTTCAGCTGTTTCATGGTGTCGAGCAGCAGATTCTCTTCTCCGTTGGGAAATTTGTCGTACAGCCTAGAAAGGTTCATCAACTAAGGTAGTTGACCGACTAGCAAGAGCATATAAAAACCATTGTAGTGTTATGGCAAACTCTTGCCACCGTGCCTCAGTCCAGGGCTCAAGGCCTTGACCGGTTTTCAACATTGAGTTTGCGAGGGTGATAAACTTGTACATGGCCGGTATGACTTGACTGGCCAGAGATGGGTCACTTTCTACCATCTGGGTTGCACCAAAAAAGAATGGATATCTGGAAGAAAGTAAGTTTCGACAAGAAGCGACCAGCTTCAGGGACTGGTTGACTGACCTTCCCCATAGGTAGCGAACGTTGGTAGTATTCACTTCCGGACCTAGCCATCCTGTCGGGTCCTGGTGGCTCAGCACGTAAGCTAAAAAGTCAGATGTCTTCTGTTTGATAGATGCATCGTTCGACAAAACACCAGTCGGCACCATCCCGTTCTACTAGATTAGACGAGACGGTGGAGGTGACAATATGAATTAAGACCTACAAACCAGTAGCTCCCAGCTGCCAGTCGATCAGATATCGGCATAGGCATTTGGCAACAGTTTACATACCTTCTTCCAAGTCAGAATAACGGGATTTTCCTCCTAACCAAGTGGTTTGCGAGATGCTGAATGACTCGGCTGAGATTGGGAAGACAATTATCACTAGGAATCCTACTAGTTGTAGAACTCGTGCTCATGGCCTGCCAATCCATTCACCTGTACTTCAAGCTATGAAGAATGCATCAACGATCTTCTACATGGTGAGATAGGCCGTGAAAATACCTGATCTTTGAGCCAGGCAGAAGGCCTAATGTTTCCCAGCGGTAGGCTGTTAAATTTCAAGGGGACAACTATTGAGGGCTCGTTAGCGAAGAGGTGAATAGAGACGAGAAAACGACAATACTTACGTCCCAGTTGAGCATATCCCCCGCTAAGCTGGTGGGCTATTGCTATATACAAAAGGTATAACCTCATCTCTGGTGGTTCGAGAGTCAAACGAAGGGCGATATATATACTCTCAAGGTGACAAATAATTCACACAAGCCCTTGTGGACAGTATGATATATTCTGGTCCCAGATTCTCATGACATGTGTAGGAGCTGGCCACTTGATTCATCGAAGAAAGAAGACTGTTGCCATAGATCATTAACATATGCTGGTAAAGACACCTGACGACGTCAGGCGCGTTTGGGTCTACCAGAACGATTGCACCTGCCACACATAGTAAAGCAGCTGGAGACGGGGTTACGCTGCCACACAACAAGGAGTCGAATATAGATCCAACGATACCAAAATCATGCTTTGATTCTGCTGTTCATGGAGCTGGAGTCTTTCGCAAGCAAGTTGTAATCCAGCATCTCAGCTGAACTACGCGTTTCTAATCTGTTGGCATGCAAGTCCCCAAAGTGGATATCACAGAGCCTTGAGTTTATGAGAGAGTGTCCGTAGTCCAAAATTGTGTGAGATTGTAATAAAGCAAAAGCTCTCTGAACAGTGAACTTCCAAAGTTGCTTTTCCCATTCTCTCGGCACGTGCCAGATGCGACACGCGTTCAACTTCTAAAATCCTTCGCTGACTTCAGAGAAACGATAACTTGAATGGGGTAATAGAGTTAGACATTTCTTTACCACTCGATGTCGGGATATGTTCTGATTCTGGTATTTCAAAATCAAGCATAATCATCTATATCCAGGTAACACGTATGTCGATATCATTGTGTCTAATAACAGCTAGCTAGTAAGATCATGGCGGTTTTCATGGAGTCGTCAGTGGGTCATATAGTAAAGAAAGGTAGATATAAATCCTAGGTTAATCCCCTCCCATGAGACTGGCTTAGTAGGTAAAAAAGATATAAGTAAGGGAGATGCAAGACAGGCAGATCAGAGAGCGAACATATATGGATACATGACACGATAGCTGAATATAAGATGTGCAATAATGATAGCGGTGATGGCGGTAGAGAAAGCATGATGTGAATGACAGTGAAGAGAGTGAGGGATAGGGTTTATGGGACGACCGCTAATGTTGGTAGAATTTAAAATCAGCGCCGTTATCCCAGAATGGTGTTGGCTGAGATGGTGAGACAGTAGACCAAGACGACCCGACAGTCATCCCCATCGACATGTGTTGGTTGTGGTTTGAGAGCTCCTGTGCGTCGTACGAGGATCCCATCGAATGTTGAGTGTGTTGTTCCAACATCTGGTCCATTACGCTTTGATGACTCTTCTCGTATACAGGTGTACTTGGGAGGGTCATCATAGCCGAATCCATGCCCATGTTGACAAGGGACACGTTTTCTCCGTGGTTGTGGCCACTGAGGCTAGAAGAGGACCCAGGGGAGTTCGAATATGACCCATCATAATTGCCGACGGAGAAGAACGTAGCGGGACTATTGGTAGGTGGAGATGCGGTCTGTGATTGGGGTGGCGGTGGAGCGGGTCCAAATACGGGTGGGGTAGGATGGTGTGTGGTGAACGTCGGCGTCGAAGAGGGACCAGAACTCGAGTTGGTTCCAAAAGGCGAACCCGTTGATGAAGGCTGGCCGGTACCATTGAAAGGGCTATTAGAGACGTTGGTGAACCCCATGCTATCCAGAGCAGAACCTGAAGAGCCATTGTTCGCATCAAATGGTCTTTGAGGATGTTGGTCATACATCTGGTGCTGTTGTCCTTGGTCTAGCGTATGGGGAGTGAAAGGTGGTGCTTGAGGTGAGATATGCTGTTGCTGTCGGTTGTCTTGCATGGCGAACCTCTTCCTCGGGTGGTTATCAGCCCCACCAGTATTGTGAACGAATGGTATTGGATAGTCCATCTGCTGATGTTGTTGCTGTCGCGATTGTACATGGCTAAGCGAGGATGAGCGCGAGCGATATGGATCCTGGTGTTGGAGGGCACTGATCGCGGGTGACGATGTGTGCGTTTGCGTTTGCGTTTGCTGAGGCGCGGATCCAATCTGATTGCCAACTGGAGGTGAATTCTGAGCTTCCATCTTCTGCTTCTGCTGCTGCTGGAAGGCAAGAACAACATCTGCATTGGGGAGAGGCCGTGGTGTGGAAGTCATGAGCGGAGGTGGTACAGATGAACCCCCTACAAGCGACCGTACGTCCTTGCCGGGGCGGACACGAATGCCAATTGGGGGATATCCGGCATGCTTCTTGTGCCCCTTCTTATCCTTCTCCGCTGAGTCTTTCTCTTTCTCCTGATTTCTTGTCGGGACTTGATGAGCGGCAGTGAAGGGAGGAGCGGAGGCAGGGGGCGGTGAAAGGTCCACCAGATTGGTGTGCTGCTGCTGGGCAACCGGGAGCCCATGATGGAGGAAAGAACCGCCTTGGCTGTTGCCAGTGCTTTGGAAGTCAAATCCAGCCATGATGTTCTCCCCATTGCTACCACCAGCAGCTCCATTACTCGATGAACCATAGTCAGACGTAGAGGCTGTAACTTGATGTCAGCTAGAGCTTTCAAAAATGGATAAATAATGCGCTCACCATATGTGCCCATATCCACTTGGTCATGCTTCCGCTTGGTGCCGCTGCCTGTATTTACATTCATCCCACGCGAGATGAGGCGTTTGAAAAGCGCCTCGGTGATTTTCTTCTGTACATCAGCGACTGAGCCACTGGCGGACGATGGAAGCCCGGAGAGGACGTTCAAGCCGGAACCAACATCATCGGCGAGGGCGCCCCCGTCAAGTAACAGAGTCGACGCCTTTCCAGTAAAAGCAGCGTGGGCGCAAATCACGACCGAGTCGAAGACTACCTTGTCGAGAGGGTAGAAGTCGAACATGGCAGGAAGGATGTTTGTCGTCGTTGTCGACAAGGATGACTGCAAGGCTTTTGCGACACGGATAATCGCTTGAGCAGCGTGAATGCTCGATTGGGAAGCGGGGGAATTCATAGAAATAGCGGATCCAGATGCGGAGGTTCCATGCGACATGGACGATGGTCCTCCTTCGGAGGTAGGGTGGCGCAGGAAGGGGGTATAAACCTTCAAAACGAGGAAGTTGGCCATCGTTGCGAGCTCGTAGCTCTGGGCTTGGGCTGCCCTATCTATCTCCACATTGTCATCCCACTGGAAGGGTGAGGTATGTCCAGCATCCTCAGAAGGCCCCTTCAGTGAATGCGGCAACGCGGACTGCCACCGTTTAATCTCGCCTTCCAGTGACGCAGCCTGATCAAGGGTATATCCACAACAGCAGTCAGGATGACTGATGCGGCTCTTAATGGTCTGCGCAAGCTGCGTCAACCTGTATGTAATTGAGTACATGGACATTGCAAGATCGCAAGGGGCTCACCTGTAGCGGGCTCCAAGGTATGCATCGTCACGCTCTGTTGCAGGGCCCACCGTTTGCTGGGAATGTCGCCTATCGTGGCCATTTTGCATGCCAAAGCCGTGCGCGTGGTCGGCATCCTCATCTCCAGAGTCTACCTCATCCACATCTGACGATGATGAGGACAGCTCCGCACAGGCTGGGAGATTTGTGGTATAAGAGTACGCAGAAATATATGGCTGGTGACCAAGAGTGTCCGCTGTAAAGCTGCGAGAACACGATGTCAGTACACTGAGATCGAGAGAAATTTGGCACATACAGGTCGTAGAACAAGACCTCCCACCAAACCATCTTTCTCCACTCCTCTTTCGTACTATCTTGCCCAGAGTCATTTTCCTGCCTGCCTGTGGAGCTAAGACCGCTGCTAAAGCTTCCTCTCTTCTCGTTCGCGCCGGAATGGGTTTTAGACCCTTCCCGACCGAGACCCATTCCACGTGCAGCGGTGACCATTTTTCCAACCTACGAAAATTCAGATCCCTTCCAGGAATGGCATTTTCAAAACTTACCAAAGTGTAGATGAGGCCAGAATCGCTATCTTTCTCGGATTGATCTCCACCTTCACCAACTGCGGAACCCGAATGCAGCAAGTAAATCACGCCCACTAGACAAGCGAAGAGGTAATCCATCCTCTCCCTCTCCTCAATGCCAGCCGACCCTGATGATGAGATATGGGTATCCCACACACCTAACGCCTGTTGAGCAAGGGCGTAGAAGAATGCAGGACTCTCCGTCGACGCCATCCCGCTCGTTGCAGGTGATGAAACTGACGCGCCAACGGCAAAGACGGCGCACATCTTCGCAAAGAACGTCAGCGACTGTTCCCCTTCCATTCCTGCTGCTTCTCCATTCTCAGAACTCCCTCTGTCCCCGTTGCTCCCTCCACTGCCCCCGTCGTCCAAGTCTGCGTCTTGTGCCTGCAGACGCGATAGACCACCGAAATAGATCTGCCTCGCACGCTGCTTCGCCTCTCGAGCCTTTTCTCTCTCCCTCTCCCTGCGCTCCCTGTCCTTCTTTCCACTACCAACTCCGAGAAGAAGCAAACAACGCTTTTCGAACGCCATCCATCCATTTCCACTGCCCGGCTCAAACGGTAATGGCCGCACGCGAAATACTTCTTTTGCGCTCTGCAAGAATCGCGCGCATGTTGTTGGGGGAGGAAGCAGCGCGAGTAGTGAAGGAGTAATTTGAGGCTTGGTATATTGAGGTCCAGATGAAAAATTGTACCCTGTGGATCCAGAAGGTGGGGACGATGGTGAAGAGGAAGGTCGATGAGGGAACGCCGCTGACGATGAAGAGGATGTGCCAGGAGCTTGGATTGAGGGAACTGGGAAGTAAATGCTGAGCGCAGGAAGCAGAAGTTGTGCTGAACTGCGCTGCTCCTTCAGAAACCGCTGTTGCTGCGCTCGAGGCGAGATGCGCTTGAAGGGTGATGAAGGACGGGAGGGTAGAATGGGTCTGCCTGTACCTGATCCGTTCATTGTGGAGCCATTATGGGAGTGGGGAAATGGTAAATGGGCATCATCCGAGCTATTGCGCTGCTGATCGAGTTCAAACTCAAGATGGGAGGATTCTAGCTTAATAAAACCAGAGGTTCCCTCCCGAGAGGGTACCAACGGTGATGTCGATGGATATCTTGAAGTAGGCCACTGAACCCCGAGCTCAAGTTCGTCAAGCCATATTGACGATAAGTCCTGTCGTGATATAGATATGGAATCGGCGCCGGGGGCGCGACTGGAAGGAGCAGAGTAATGATGGTGGTGTTGGTGGTGAGGCCCTTGATAATGAGGTGAGGTCGATGGCATAGGATTTGAGGGTGGATTTGAAAATGGATAAGTAGACTGAAACACAGGCGGTGTCTGACCAGCGGTAATCAACGCAAGGGTGGCTTCAACCTGAATAAGCCGATTATTGAGGGAGTGAAGGTCCCTTGGAAGGTAATTATTGCATAAATATCGGACACAGGAGCTCAAGACGTGAATAACTCACACTTTCTCGGCAGCAGCTGGAGAATAAATACACCTCACAACGGTATCGCGCTTTGTGCAACTTCCACATGGAGATCTTCTGTCGCATTTGAGCTTCAAACGCTTGCACTATGGTGCATACATTCGGTTAATTATGCTTAGTACGCTAAGGACAAAGATAAGAACTAACCTCTGCGCATACGACTGTAATTCTGGACCTGATTTGACTAATAAAAAAAGTATGAGGGATTGAGTAAGTACCATTGCTTTGAGAAGACTCACGGTCCCGTTGAGGATGAGGATTGGGACTGGTGATTCGCAGAAGAGGGTGGCTGGGACGAATTTAGCTGTGTTGACTGCATCGAAGCAGAGGAAGCGTCCATGGATGCGGAAGTATCGTCGAGGGCGTCGAAAACGACGACGGCGAAGGTAGTGGGCGATGTGGTGGTGGTTTGGGTGGAAAAGAGGGACGGTGAGGGGGTGTGAGTGAGCCGTTCTTGAATTGTCGAAATCATCCTCACAGAACGCTCAGGGTCGCAATGACTTTGTCACGAAACCCCGTTTTGGACGGGAACCGCAGGATAATTGCTGCCGCGGCCAGGATGCCGCATGTTTAATCCCAGCCGCAATTCATTTTGGTCTAGAATTATATTCTCCATATGGAAGTGCATGTCACCCCCCTTTTCATCAGATCGCAACGAAAGGCACATTTCTCCCGTGAGAGCACCTACTTACCACAAACCCTCCCTTTGCTCCGTATCGTTTTCTGCCAAATGAACCCGTTCATTTGGCAAGAGGCTGCCTACATGCCAGCTCCATGAACACAGTGTTCCCACACTCCTCTAGACCTTGTAACTCGTTCAACTCTTGGTATTTCATGAAATGATCGTAGGGCAAAATCGACATACGGCGCGCGCGGTGGGAATATGGACCAGCGTAGGACTAACTGCAGGACTACTAAACTCTATCACGCAAAATGGAACCTCATTTTTGAAAGTGACATTGTTTCTAACTACTTTCTTGGGATACTTGGTCCATATCTTGACATTGAACTTGCCTGTGCCTCACCCAATCCATACTATTCTGCGTCTATTCAATGCAAACTGTCGATCTGCTCGTATCATGTATATGGAGACAAAGGTCGCACCTCCACCTTTTTAGCCGTGCCGTAGGCAAGTGTCAGCCTACCGCAACTGCGCTACCCCGTCCCGCCCACGTTGTTTGTCGACGATCAAACCCGAAAAGCAAGGCAACCTTGCGAATGTCAAGCTCGCAAGAATCCTTACGGATGGTCTCCGACTTTACCCCAACAGACCATACTCGAGGTAGGTCCAAATGCGTCCTTATGAATGGGACCACTTCTAAGTTTCTCTTATCGTAGCTACTGTCAGTGCTCTTCTCGTAATTCAAAGCCGTGACACGCGGTGCCCTTACCAAAAGAGTGTTGTGAACTCAATGGTCTTCCGTCATTCGTAAGTGATACAGCGGGTGATGCGGAACGGACTATTTCTTCGCAAAACATATCTGACTTCTACCTAGGATTCGGTCCGGTCGACCTACGCAAGCAATTGTGCGCATCACAACTGCGGGTCCTATTCTAGTAGAGATCGAGCATCATATCAAAGCGCCGCAGAAGTCTGTGCTTCCCGGCGGCATTCTCATACCGACAGTCGTCTAGACCCATGGAACTCAAACCACCTCCAATTGTATGGTGCATCTTAAGTCCTAACCCACTGCTCCTCTGCTCATTAAAAATACCATTGAATAGAGATTATCGTTATCTACGAATCAAGACGCACACATTCTGGGCACACACACACGGTGAGCTCACACCTCACAATGCCTCGCATTGTCACAAAATTTACCAAGTATGACGCAAGTGACCATTGATTGGCTTTCCAGGTACGCTCATTGGATTATACCTTGACAGT
>Ga0247742_10001120_pt1 | contig 19378 bp, 14 predicted proteins | sample UWRJL208509C2_FD_180944 | JGI IMG/M metagenome (GOLD analysis project Ga0247742, IMG submission 180944) | Plant litter microbial communities from Arlington Agricultural Research Station in Wisconsin, United States - UWRJ-L208-509C-2 | ecosystem: Environmental > Terrestrial > Plant litter >... | reverse complement strand
ACTCCGGCGGGGTTTCAGCGCTTTGCCGCGGCGGCGCGGGCGCGAGGTAACCGATGACCGTGCAGAGCAGGCCATAGGCGATGAACGAGGCAATGCCGAACAGATTGCCGAGATGCCCGCGATCAACCAACAGGAGCTTCGCCAGCACAAGCGCCATGGTCCCCGCACCGGCCATCCACAACAGGCGCTGCCCGCGCTTCGAACCCAGCACCCAGGCGACTACGCCAATGATGCTCCAGACCACGGTGAGCGACAGCTCGGCGAGGCTCGAGCCCGGCATGGCGTTGTCCCACGGCACGCCGCCGAGGTGATGCACGGAGCGCAGCGTCATGCTCGTGGCGACGATGAAGAACATGACGGCGAGTACGGCAGGCCGGACGCGACGCACCTCGACCGGCACGCTCGCATCGGAGATGCCACGCGCCGTGAACAGGATCACCGCGATCAGCAGCAGATCGACCGGGTTGAGGACGGGGATGAACACCAGCGGACGCGGCTCCCCCGCAGTGCCGAGGGCGATGACGCCGGCGAAGAACAGGGCCACCGCCGCGCAGCCGCCGACGGCGTTGCGAATGGCCTCCGCATAGATCGCGAGCGGGGCCGCGATGATGCGCGGACGCCACAGCACGAGTGCCGCAAGCAGCAGGGTCGGCATCGCGGCAGCCAGCACTTTCCAGCCCTGCCCCATTGTCGTGACGAAGTCGAAAGCCAGTACGATCGCCGCTGTACCGATAGCGAGCCAACGTACCCAGGCGATCGTCGCGGCGAGCACGGCGGCGACCCGATGCGCCACGAGCGCTCGCAGCGTGAACCAGCCCGTTGCCAGCATCACCACGACGCCCGCCAGCGGCCAACCGGCAAGCGGCTGGATGTTTTCATTCGCGGCGGACAACGCCACCAACATGCCGGCGAACAGGAAGAGCGGCACGCTGAAGGCGAGGACGACGCCCAGATCGAGCTTGCGCACGCGCTTGCAGGCTTCGGCCAGGATCCACGCCGTCACCGCGAGCACGACCAGCCAGTAACCGAAGGCCAGGGGACGATCGACCACGAACGTATCGATCTCGTTGGCGAAACTCACCAGCCACCAGGCCATCGCCCAGAGCATCAGGCCCACTCGCGCGAGGCCCGAGACACCACGCGACATGCCATGCCGGTCGAACTGCCACACGCCGATGCCGGCACCGACGACCAGCAACAAGCTGCCGATGAACACGGCATTGAGGATGGGCAGATCGTTGGCATGATGCGTGAACAGCGTGGCGAGGGTCCACGCCGCTGCCGCCGCCAGTTGCAGGAACACACCGGCCCAGCGTGGCAGGCGTCGCCCCTGACGGAAACCGAGCCAGATCAGCCCCGCGCCCTCGAGCGCGAACACGCTTGCCGTGACACTCGCACTCAGCGCAAGCGGCACGGCGAGCGTCGCAAAGGCCACAGCCAGCACGGCCCAGGTCTCGCGCAACAGGCCCATGTCCTCGCGCTGGCGGATGGCGAAGGCGATCGCGACATAGATCGCCGCGGCGACCAGGGCGGAGATCGCCAGCGGCATCGGCGCCCAGTCGAGCAAGGCACCTTGCAGCAGCAGGCTGGCAATGGGATTGCCGAACATCAGGCAGCCATCGAGGATCGCGCGTTCGCGCTTCGGCGAGCGCAGCACATGCAGCCAGGGCACGGCGAGGTACAGCAGGAAATGCAGGATCAGGAAGGGCTCGGTGCTGGCGAACAACGCCGGTCGATAACTCAGCACACCCCACGCCGTACCGACGCCGAAGGTCGCGATGAAGCCGAGCACGTTGAGCACGCGCCAGGCTTTTTTCCATGCGATCCCGAGGATGCCGAGATTGAGCACGGCGTAGTACGAGAACAAGGCCACGTGGTTGCCCTGCCCCGTCGACGCGATGATCGGCGCGGCGAAACCGGCGATGAGGCCAAGCACGGCGAGCGCCAGCGCATCCTGCAACACCGCAAGCACGCCGAGGCCAGCGACAAAGACGATGAGCAAGGCGAACGTCGCCGTCGCCGGAAGGAGTCCGTACAGGCGATAGGCAGCGAACACCGTCATCACCAGCACGCCAATCGCACCGCCCTGCAACGCCAGCGCGAACGAGCGACGCTTCTCGCGTTGCAGCCAGCCGAACGCCACACCCGCAATCGCCGCCAAGGCCACGACGCTGAGGCGAACCGAAATCGGCATATGGAACAGCCCCTGGTCCGAGGCGTACTTCAGGAACGCCGCCACGCCGGCAAACAACACCAGCATGCCCACCTTCACCGGCACGTTGCCTTCGGTGATCCAGCGCTTGCCCGCCTCCACCAGCCGCTCGATCCAGGAGGGCCCAGCCGGCACCACTGGCGGCGGAAAGATCGGCCGCGGCGCAGGCGCCGCGCCGCCCGAAGGCAACGGCGGCATGGCCGGTGGCGTGGCAGGACTGTGGGAGCCGACTGTGCCGGCAGAAGGCACAGCAGGTGCCGCTTGGTAGGAGCCGACTTCGTCGGCGATAGGCCTATCAGGCCCGGACGCCGTATGAGACGCAGCCTCAGTCCCGGACGCAGGCCACTCCGCCCGTTCATCCAGAAAGGTCTCGGACGAAACCCCCTGCTCCGCGGGCGAGCCGGCTTTGCCAGCGATCGTCCCCAGCGTCGCCAGCCGCCTGCGAACCTCGTCGAGGTCCCGCTTCAGCCCCGACATCCGTCCCCAGACCAGCCCGATCGCCAACCCGCCGACCGCGCCCTCCCAGCCCTGGGTAACCCATGCCCCGACGATCGCGCCAATGATGGCCCAGACCACAATCATGCCTTCCCCACTCCCCACCATCCTGTGTGCGGCGAGTCTGGCATGAAATTGCGAACCGGGAGGAGCCGGCACAGCCGACTCCTCCCCTCAGCCTCCCGGACCTGCGAATGAGGCCCGCGGACCTTTCAGGCGAACTGCTCGGTCAGCTTCGGGTCGTCACCGAAGCGGTTCGGACCGCGTGTGCCTTCGGTGCAGGCGAAGATCAGGTTCACGATCGGCACGAGAATCCACCAGCCGCTGTGATCCGTGTCGTGCATGCGGCGAATGCCGACGGCAACGCTCGGCAGGAGCACGGCCAACTGATACACGTTGCTGAGCATCTGGCCTCGCCCGGGACCCGATATCACGACACCGAGGATCATCAGACCGACCGCGATGAGCGTGTTGAACAGGACGAACATCCAGTATTCCTTACGACGCGCACGGCCGTCGAATACCACGTACTTCTTGAGCACTTCCACGTACCAATTCATGACCCTTCCTTTCTCGTCGTTTCATCCGTTGATCGAACGCGAGGCGGACACAGCCGCGTCGCGCGCACGGGCACGACAGGTCATTCCGAGAGTGAAGTATCGAATCGGCTAGACAGTGCGGACGCGCGCGAACGACCGTGGCCGGCCCTGCGGTCTCCCCCATTGCGTCTTCGTTTTCCCCTGGGACGCCCCTGTCGTCACCGGGCCGTACTGTCCCGCGCGAGCCACCGCCCCGTCAACCGTCCAGACCACCGCCACCTTGTAGGAGCCGATTCATCGGCGATCCCGCGGCAGCGGGCAAGGTCACGGCGAGCACCCTTTCGCAGATGAATCGGCTCCTACTGTGCTGGGGTGATTCCAACGATGCCGCGGTGGGCCGAAGGCCCATGAAACGTGAGCCGGCGGAGCCGGCTATCCGCTTACTTGACCGGCTGGGTCTGCAGCACCGGCGCATCGCCGATGACATCGGTGCCCTGCGGCGGGACGAAGTCGAACGTGCCGGCGGCGACGGGGCCGTTCTTCACCCAGCCGGCGAACTGGATCTTTGTCGTGTTGCCGAGCTGATCCTTGAAGACCATTTGCGCGAGGCCGCCTGCGTCGAAGCCGAGGTCGGCGAAGTCGAACTGCGGGTCCTTGCCGGTGGACTGCAGGCGCAGCCAGACCAGGCCGTCGTGCTCGCCCTTTTCGGTGACCTTGAAGTCCTTGTCCATCTGCGACAGGTCGGTCAGCACGGTCAAAGGACTCTGCGCTTCCTCGCTGCTCTGCTTGCGCACCGTGACCTGCTCGAGGTCCGGGTCGTACAGCCATACGCGGCTGCCGTCGGCGACGATGGTCTGCTTGTACGGGGCCAGCGTCTCCCAGCGGAACTGACGCGGTGCTTCCAGCGCCATGGTGCCGGTGGTGGTCTTGCCTGCGTCGCCGTTCGCGTTGATCAGCGTCTGGCTGAAGCGCCCCCTCACCGAGTGCAGGCCCTTGGAGAAGGCATCCAGCCGCTCGCGTGCCGGACCGGCGGCGGCGAAGGTCGGCAGGCTGAGGAGGGACAGGGTCGCGGCGAGCAGGAAGCGTTTCATGGGGTGAATTCCGTTAGGTTCAGCGCGATTGTCAGCGATCGGTTTCGAACAGCGACTTAAGCATGTCGATGGCCTCAGTCGGGCTGATCTCGCCCGCCTCCATCTTCTCGCTGATATCGGCGATGGCCTTGCCGTCACGATGCCAGAACGGCGCGGCGCGCGTGGCGTGGTGCACAGGCCGGGCTTCCTGGCCAAGCACGACGATCTCGGCGATGGCTTCCTGTTCGGCGAAGATCACTTCGAGCGCGTCGTCGACGCCGGCAGTGTGGCCGGTCGGGTAATCGCGGGTGACGAAGCAGGCGCGGCCGTCGTCGGCGCGCAGCTCCAGTCCCGGAATGGAAGGGTTGAGCTCGAAAATGCTCTCGATCTCGTCCAGTACTTCGGACGTCGGCGCGAGATCACCGGTGACGAGCAAGCCCCAGGGGCGCTGGCGTAGCGCGCCTGGCTTCATGTCGTTCATGGGGAATCAGTCCTTCGGGGGCGGCGGCGCGAGCACTTCGCGGTTGCCGTTGTGCTGCGGCGCGCTGACGATGCCGTCCTGCTCCATCTGTTCGACGAGGCGGGCGGCGCGGTTGTAGCCGATGCGCAGGTGACGCTGCACGCCGGAGATGGATGCGCGACGCGTCTCGGTGACCACACGCACGGCGCGGTCGTAGAGCGCGTTGTCGCTGTCGCTATCGCCTTCGGCATCCTGCGGCAGACCGGAATCGTTGATGATCTTGCCGTCGGACGTCGACTGGATTTCTTCGAGCACGCCGGTGATGTAGTTCGGTGCACCCTGTGCGCGCAGCCATTCGACCACGTTGTGCACTTCGTGATCGTCGACGAAGGCGCCATGCACGCGCTCGGGCGTGGCCGTGCCCGGCGGCAGGTAAAGCATGTCGCCGTGGCCGAGCAGCGCTTCCGCGCCGGACTGGTCGAGAATGGTGCGCGAGTCGATCTTCGACGACACCTGGAACGCGATGCGCGTCGGGATGTTCGCCTTGATCAGGCCGGTGATCACGTCCACCGACGGACGCTGCGTGGCGAGGATCAGGTGCACGCCCGCGGCGCGCGCCTTCTGCGCCAGACGGGCGATGAGTTCTTCGACCTTCTTGCCGACGATCATCATCATGTCGGCGAATTCGTCGATGATGATGACGATGTGCGGCAGCGGCTCGAGCGGCTCGGCGACCATGCCCGGCATGTCCGGGTTGGCGCGGAACAGCGGATCGAGCAAGGGCTGGCCGCTGCTCTCGGCGTCCTTCACCTTCTTGTTGAAGCCACCGAGATTACGCACGCCGACCGCGGCCATGAGCTTGTAGCGACGCTCCATCTCGGCCACGCACCAGCGCAGGGCGTTGGCGGCTTCCTTCATGTCGGTGACGACCGGCGCCAGCAGGTGCGGAATGCCCTCGTAGACCGAGAGCTCCAGCATCTTCGGGTCGATCATGATCATGCGCACGTCTTTCGGGCTGGCCTTGTACAGCAGGCTCAGCACCATGGCGTTCACCGCCACCGACTTACCCGAACCGGTGGTACCGGCGACGAGCAGATGCGGCATCTTGGCCAGGTCGGTGACGACGGCCTTGCCGCCGATGTCCTTGCCCAGCGCCAGCGCCAGCGGCGACTTCATCTGGTCGTACTTCTCCGAACGCAGGATCTCGGAGAGGTAGACGATCTGCTTCTTGGTGTTGGGAATTTCCAGGCCGATGACGTTCTTGCCGGGAATCACGTCCACCACGCGCACGCTGACCACGGAGAGGCCGCGCGCGATGTCCTTGTCGAGGCTGGATACCTGGCTGCCGCGGACACCGGCGGCGGGCTCCAGTTCGAAGCGGGTAATGACCGGACCCGGATAGACGCCCATGACGCGGGCTTCGATGCGGAAATCCTTGAGCTTGAGCTCCACCTGGCGCGAGAGCACTTCGAGGGTTTCCTCGGAGTAGCCCGGGCCTTGCGGCGGTGCTTCGTCGAGCAGCGACAGCGGCGGGACTTCGCCGTTCATCGATGCGCCGGTAAACAGGGGAATCTGGTTTTCGCGGGACGCGCGATCGCTCTTGACCACCATCGGGACCGGGGTCTCGATGCGCACGGGCTCGCGTTTGGCCTGCTTGATCGCCTCGGCTTTCTTGACCACTTCACGCTCGGCGCGTGCGTTGCGTGCGGCCATCACTTCCGGCGCGCGACGCACCTTGCCGCCGAACCAGCCGCCCAGGCGCACGACGCCCTGCCCCGTCAGGTCCATGAGCTTGAACCAGGACAGACCCGTGGCGAGGGTGACGGCGATCAGGAAGACGGCGAGCAGGAGCAGCGGTGCGCCCTTGTCGCCAAGCGCACTGTGCAGGCCGCGGCCGACCCACTTGCCGACGATGCCGCCCGGGCCTTCCGGCAACACGGGCGAATCGACGTTCAGATACACCAGCGCGGGGCCGGTGATGAAGAAAAACACAAACCCGATGAGACGCAGGGAGGGCTCCCACGGCGCGACGAGACGTTCGCCGCGCGCGCGGAGCACCTGCACGCCCAAAGCCAGCAGGAGCAGCGGAAAGCAGTAAGAAACCAGGCCGAAGATGTACCTGAGCAGGTTGGCGATATTCGCCCCGATCGAGCCACCGAAGTTGGTGGCCCGCTCGGCGATGCCCATGTGGCCCCAGCTCGGGTCCTGATCGTTGTAGCTGAGCAGGCAGACGAGCAGGTACAGGGCAAGCGGCAACAGCAGCAACGCCCCGGCTTCACGCAGGCGGCGCTTGAGCTCGTCGCTCAAGCCCTCGCGCTGCTGGGCCTTGACCTGGCTCCGTGCCTGTTTCTTTACGACTTTCGCGCTGCGCGCCACTTAGCAGAGGACCTCGAATCGGGTTTTCGGCATCATGCCATGCCCTGAAGGGCCGGGTGCACGACCTTGCCGGCCTCGATGTTGATACCGCCAGCCAGTGCCGCGTGGTCGCGCCACTCGTTACCGGCGGCCAGGCGCTGCACGTACGGCAGGATGGCGGCCGAGATGGCGGTGGACGAGGTCTGCGGGACGGCGCCCGGCATGTTGGTCACGCAGAAATGCGTCACGCCGTGGACGTCGTAGGTCGGCTCCTTCCAGGTGGTCGGACGCGAGGTCTCGAAGCAGCCGCCCTGGTCGATCGAGATGTCGACGAGCACCGAGCCCTTCTCCATCGTCTTGACCATGGCTTCGGTGACGACGCGCGGGGCCTTGGCGGACGGGATCAGCACGGCACCGACGACGATGTCGGCGTTGCGGACTTCTTCGGCGACTGACGACTCATAGGCGTACAGCGCGGTGACGTTCGGGCCCATCGCCATCATTTCGGCGAGGCGGTCCTGGCGCTTGTCGAAGACGACGACGTTGGCACCGGCCGAGGCGGCCAGGGCAGCGGCGTTACCACCGGCAGCGCCGGCGCCGAGGACGACGACCTTGCCACGCGGGGTGGAGGCCATGCCGCCGAGCAGCTTGCCCTTGCCACCGTTGGGCTGGTGCAGGAGGGTCGTGCCGATCTGGGTGGCGATGCGGCCGGCGATCACGGACATCGGCAGCAGCAGCGGCAGCACGCCGTTCTCGTCGACGGACTCGAAGGCGATACCGGTCAGGCCGATGTCCAGCAGGCTCTTGGTCAGCGCCGGCTCGGCGGCCAGGTGCAGGTAGCAGAACAGCAGGTGGTGCTTCTTGAGCAGCTTGAGATCGCCCTCGATCGGCTCCTTGACCTTGACGATCAGCTCACCCTTTTCGTACAGGGCGGCGGCGTCGGGCACCACGTTGACACCCAGCAGCGAGTAGTCGGCGTCCGAGTAGCCGCTCTTGGTGCCGGCGCCGGACTGGATGAAGACCTCATGGCCACGGCGGACCAGATCGGCCGCAGCGGCCGGGATGAGGGCCACGCGGCCTTCGAGGGTCTTGGTTTCGGAGGGGATACCAATGCGCATCTTTTGGAGGATCCTGAATGAGATAAAAGCCGCCCCGTGGGGACAAGGCGAGAGCCGTCATTGCATTGAGTCTTGAATCGCACCCCGGTCTTCCCCATTCTTCCGGGTCGACACACCTCGCAAACCCTCGACACGGCTTTAGCATCCTGCCGCAAGGGGCTAGCGGTACGACCGAAACACGCCGCAGTAAACCTCAAGGATTATACATGAGCACCCCCAAGCACAGCCGCCTGCTGATCCTCGGCTCCGGTCCTGCCGGATACACGGCCGCCGTCTACGCGGCGCGCGCCAATCTCAAGCCGACCATGATCACCGGCCTGGCGCAGGGTGGCCAGCTGATGACCACCACCGAGGTGGACAACTGGCCGGGTGACGAGAAGGGTGTTCAGGGTCCTGAACTCATGCGGCGCATGGCCGAGCACGCCGAGCGCTTCGAAACCGAGATGGTGTTCGACCATATCCACAGCGTGGACCTGGGCAACCGTCCGTTTCGCCTGAAGGGTGACAGCGGCGAGTACACCGCCGACGCCCTGATCATCACCACCGGCGCCACCGCCAAGTACCTGGGCATCGCCTCGGAAGAGAAGTTCAAGGGCCGCGGCGTCTCCGCCTGCGCCACCTGCGACGGCTTCTTCTTCCGCGAGCAGGACGTAGTCGTGGTCGGCGGCGGCAACACCGCCGTGGAAGAGGCGCTGTACCTGGCCAACATCGCCCGCAAGGTCTACCTGGTCCACCGCCGCGACAAGTTCCGCGCGGAAAAGATCATGCAGGACAAGGTGTTCGAGAAGGTTGCTGCCGGCAAGATCGAGCTGCTCTGGAACCACCAGGTCGACGAAGTGCTGGGCGACGACTCCGGCGTGACCGGCGTCCGCGTCAAGGACGTCAACTCCGGCGTGAAGCGCGACCTCGATGCCCAGGGCTTCTTCGTGGCGATCGGTCACACCCCGGCCACCGGCATCTTCGAAGGCCAGCTCGAGATGAAGGACGGCTACATCCAGATCCAGTCCGGCCTGCACGGCGGCGCCACGGCCACCTCGGTGCCGGGCGTGTTCGCCGCGGGCGATGTCGCCGACCACGTCTATCGCCAGGCGGTCACCTCCGCGGGCTTCGGCTGCATGGCGGCGCTCGATGCCGAGCGCTGGCTGGACCAGCAGCACATGCTGACCTGACCGGAACCGGCCCCGCGCCTTGCGCGCGGGGCAACCGCCGATGACCGGCATCCGTTTTCTCGACAGCCTCGGCGGCATTCCGGCCGCCGACTGGGACGCGCTTGTGCCCGACGGCAACCCCTTCGTTTCGCACGCGTTCCTCAGCGGCATGGAAGCGAAGGGCTGCCTGCGCGAAGACTACGGCTGGAAGCCGTACCACCTGGGCATCTTCGACAGCCACGACCGACTGGTCGCTGCCGCGCCCACCTACCTCAAGGGCAACTCGCACGGCGAGTTCGTCTTCGACTGGAGCTGGGCCTCGGCATGGGAACGCGCCGGCGGGGATTACTACCCGAAGATGCTGGTCGCCTCGCCCTACTCGCCCGTCCCCGGCCCCCGGTTGCTGGTGCGTGACGGCCTCGAGGCGGACATCCTGCGCAACCGGCTCACGGCCGCGCTGGTGGACGAAGCGGATCGTCTCGGCCTGTCCTCGATCCACGCCAACTTCCTCGCCGACGCCGATCTGGACGCTTTCGACGATCGCTGGCTGGTCCGCAGCGACTACCAGTTCCATTGGCATAACCAGGGCTACGCCGATTTCGACGGCTTCCTGGCCTCGCTCAAGGCGAAGAAGCGGAAGAACATCCGCCAGGAACGCGCGTATGCCGAGGCCTCCGGCCTGCGCCTGAGCATGCGCGGCGGCGACGAACTCTCCGACGACGAGTGGCGGCAGATCCACGCGCTCTACGAACTCACCTTCGACCTGAAGGGCAACCACGCCGCCCTGACCTCGCGCTTCTTCCAGTACCTCGGCCGCACCCTCGGCCCGAAGGTGCAGGTGGCGATGGCGCGCGATGGCCAGGAAATCGTCGCCATGGCGCTGTTCCTGCGCGGCGGCGATGCGCTCTACGGACGCTACTGGGGCGCCAGCGTGGAAGTCTCCGGACTGCATTTCGAACTTTGCTACTACCGCGGCATCGACTATGCGATCCGCGAAGGCATCGCCCGTTTCGAACCCGGCGCGCAGGGCGAACACAAGCTGGCCCGCGGCTTCCTGCCGACGCTGACCCACTCGCGGCACTACATCGCCCACGAAGGTTTCCGTCAGGCCGTTGCCGGCGCGCTCGAGCAGGAAGCGCTGCATCGCGAGGCGTACCGCGACGAGCTGCTCGCCCACTCGCCGTACGCGGACCGATGATTCGCCTGCCGCAACTGAACCCGCTGCGCCCCGGACTGTTTCCCGATCCGGAGGACGCGCTCATCGAACCCAATGGCCTGCTCGCCTGGGGCGGTGACCTCTCGGCCGAGCGATTGATCGCGGCGTATGCGCAGGGCGTGTTCCCCTGGTTCAACGAAGACGAGCCGATCCTCTGGTGGTCGCCCGACCCGCGCTGCGTGTTTCGCACCGACGCGGTCCACATCAGTCGCAGCCTGCGCAAGCAGCTGTCGAAGTCCAACTGGCGCCTCACGGCGGATACCTCGTTCACCCGCGTCATGCGCGCTTGCGCGGCGCCGCGTGGCGGCGCGGTCGGCACGTGGATCGGTGACGACATGATTGCCGCCTACGAAGAGCTGCATCGCCAAGGCCATGCGCACAGCGTCGAGGTCTGGGACCGCGGCTCGCTGGTCGGCGGCATTTACGGTGTCGCCGTCGGCCGGCTGTTCTGCGGCGAGTCGATGTTCTCGGCGCGCACCGGCGGCTCGAAGGTCGCCCTGGCCGGCCTGTGCCAGTTCCTTCATCGCTGGGGCTTCCCCTTCCTCGACGCCCAGGTGACCAACGACCACCTGCTGTCGATGGGCGCGGTGGAGATCCCGCGGCGTCAGTTCGTCGCGCAGGCGAAACGCCTGGCGACGATGCCAGGGCTGGTTGGTTCGTGGATGCAGCACCCGATCAGCCTGCCCTGACCCCTTGGTTTCTCTAGGGCCTGCTCAGTGTGGGAGCTGCTTTGTGTGGGAGCCGCTTCAGCGGCGATGCTCTTCCCTGCAGAAAAGCATCGCCGCTGAAGCGGCTCCCACATGGAGCGGCACGGCAGCGCAGCGTTCCTACCGGCCGCGATGCCCGCTCATCTCCGCGCCAGCATTCTTCGGCAGCAACAAACACACCGGCGCGGCGATCAGCGAGACGAAGGTCACCACCAGGAAGGCCACACTGAAATCCGGCAACTGCGCATGCGCGTGCCCGTTCCACGTCACCGACACGTGCAGGGCCGCGGCGGCGACGCAGATGCCCAGCGACAGCATCAGCTGCTGGAAGGTCGTGTAGAAACTGGTCGCGCTGGAGAAGCGCTCACTGGGTACATCCGCGTAGGCGACCGTGTTGTACGCACTGAATTGCAGCGACTGGAAGAAGCCGCTCAGCAGCAGGATCGTGTAGATCGTCCACAGCGGCCAGTCAGGCCGGAAAGCAGCGCACAACGCCACGCAGACCATCGACAACACGCCGTTCCAGACCAGGGTCGCACGGAAGCCCCACATGCGCAGCACCGGTGCGGCCGTCGCCTTCATCAACATCGCGCCAAGCGCCGAGACGAAGGTCACCACGCCGCTGTGCGCCGCGGAAAAACCGAAGCCCAGCTGCATCATCAGCGGCAAAAGAAAGGGCACCGAACCCGCGGTAATGCGGGTCAGGGACCCGGCGATCACCGAAAGGCGAAACGTGGGAAACCGCATCAGCGACAGGTCGAGAATAGGGTTGGCCACACGCTTCGAATGCCACACGTACACGGCACCGACGATGAGGCCACCCACGATCAGGCCGGCGGAACCCAGACCCGAGGTACCGCCGCGACTGGCCAGTTCGAGCCCGAACACCAGGCATGACAGCGAAATGCCCGAGAGCACGAAGCCCACGCGGTCGAAGCGCTGCCGCTCCGCAATGCGCACATCGGGCACATACTTCGTGGCCAGCCACATGCCGGCGATACCGATCGGCACGTTGATGTAGAAGATCCAGCGCCACGACACCCAGGTGACGATGAAGCCGCCCAGCGGCGGTCCAATCACCGGCCCGATCAGGGCGGGTACGAGCAGCCACGACATGGCACTGACCAGCTCGGACTTCGGCACCGAACGCAGCAGTACCAGGCGCCCGACCGGCACCATCATCGCCCCGCCCATGCCCTGCAGCAGACGCGACAGCACCAGCAAAGGCAGGTTGCCCGAGACACCGCAGAGGATCGAGCCGAGGGTGAAGATGGCGATGGCCGCGCGGAAGACGTTGCGCGAGCCGTAGCGATCGGCGATCGCACCGCTGGCGGGAATGAACACCGCGAGGCTGAGCATGTACGAGGTGAGCGCCACGCTCATGTGCAGCGGCGACACGTCGAACGATTCCGCCATGGAGGGCAACGCCGTGGCCAGGATGGTGCCGTCCAGCTGCTCCATGAACATCGCGCTCGCGATGATCAGGGCTACGGTGCGGAAGCCAGGGGCGGGAGTCATCCGGGAAGGGTTGGCGGGGGAGCGCATAGTCTGCGCCCGCGAGGATCAAAGGTCGAGTGAACGTAAACTTAGAAAGCGGCGTTCCTCGCCGCTGAAGGGATCGATGAAGGCGAGCTCGCGCGCGAGAAGCTGCATCGGTTCGCTAAAATCCGCCGTCTCCTCACGCAGCGCCGGATACATCGGATCGCCCAGGATGGGCGCACCCAGCCCCGCCATATGCACGCGTAACTGGTGCTTGCGCCCCGTGACGGGCTCCAGCCGGTAGCGCCACGCGTGCTCGCCGCGCTCGATCACGTCGACGTGGGTAGTGGCGTTCGCCGGGCCGTCCACTTCATGGGTGCGAAAGAACGGCTCGCCACGCTCGATGCGGCTGCATCGGGACAGCGGAAACGTCAGTCCGGGCAACGGCGGCGCCAGCGCTTCATAGGTCTTGGCGATGGCGCGCTCGCGGAACAGGCGCGTGTACGCATCGCGACTGGACGGTCGTGCCGAGAAGACGACCAGGCCAGCGGTACCGCGGTCCAGCCGGTGCAGCGCGACCAGATCCGGATTGCCGAGGCGACGCACCATACGCACGGACAAGGTCTCCTCCACGTAACGCCCGGCCGGCATGACAGGCAGGAAGTGCGGCTTGTCCGCCACCACGAGGTCGTCGTCCTGGTAGACGATCGTTTCCTCGAACGGGATGGGCGGCTCGGCCGGCACCTCGCGCCGGTAGGTGACGATGTCGCCGGGGCGGTAGGGCGTGAGGTGATCCACGCCATGACCGTTCGCCTGGACGAGCCCGCGCTCCATGCGGTCTTCCCAGGCCTCGCGGCTGACTGCCGGGAAGCGCTCGCAGAGGAAATCGAGCACGCTTGGCCAGGCACCGGGCGGCAAGGCGATCCTGCTGAGTGGCATGTGGTCCATGGCGCCATCCTAACCGGGCCACGCCAGGCCGCGAAGCCACTCGTCAGCGCATGGGCCGCCAAGTGTTTCCCACCCGGTCGCGGCATATACTGGCGGGGTCCCCCACATCGAGACACCCGCGTGATCGGCCGGTTCTTCAGGAAGTTGTTCGGCGGCGGCAACGCGCCTTCCGCCCCATCCTTCGTGCCCGCGCACACCGTCGTGACCCACACGCCGGTGGTCATCGACGTGCCCGCGGTGGACGCACCGGTCAGCGCACTGGCGGCCGAAGAAATCGAAGACCGCTTCTATCGCCTCGTGCTCGGTCTCGCGCCATCGGACGATGCGGCTTTCTCGCCGGCCGAACAGAGCGTGCTGCGTCGGGTGCGCGACGCCTTCGGTGGCGAGCGCTTCGATGTCGGCTCCCTGCCCCGCCTGCCATCGGTGGTGCCGCAGCTCATGCGCTCGCTGCGCAACGACGATGCCGACAGCCACGCGCTGGCCGAGCTGATCGCCCGCGACACCGTGCTGGTGGGTGAGATCGTCCGGGTGGCGAACAGCGCCTTCTTCAAGACCTCGCGACCGGTGACCGGCCTGGCGCAGGCGATCACCCTGCTCGGCCAGGACGGTTTACGCCGCGTGGTGATGCAGTTGGTGATGCGCCCGATCCTGCGCACCAACATGGGCGGAGCAAGCCAGCACGCCGGCGAACGGTTGTGGGAGCACGCCGAACGCTGCGCCCGCGCATGCATCTACCTGGGCCGCGATGTCTGCGACCCGTTCGAGGCCTTTCTTGCCGGCCTGATCAGCCAGACCGGGGCGCAGACGATCCTGCTCGAGCTCGAGGAACAGAACGACACCCGCGCCACGGCCTTCAGCCGTCCGCTCGTCGCCGCCCTGGCCCAGCAGATCGAGCGGCTGTCACTGCACGCGGCACGCCACTGGGCGTTTCCCTCGCGCGTGGTGCAGGCACTGGCCGAGCGTGCCGATCCCGCCGACGCCGGCGCACGCACGCCGCTGGGACGCGCCCTGCTCGCCGCCAGCCGCATCGCGATGCTGGACGTTTTGATCGAACAAGGCCTGGCCGATCCGGACTCCGCGCTATTGGCGAGCCCCGGCCAGACCTTCACCCAGGCGCAACTGATCGCCTGCCGCGACGCCCTCCGCACCGCCACCCCCGCCGAAGCCTAACGCTTTGTGTGGGAGCCGATTCATCGGCGATAGGGTGCTAGCGACACCCCGCCTATCCTCAGCGACGCACCCCGGTAGCCACCACATCCGCCCAAAGCTGATCCGCCAGCTGCGTCGACGCCCCCGAAATCAGCTTCGGCACGATCGCATCCAGACGCGGCGGATCAGTCTCCACCGGCGCTGTCTGGCTGACGTGATAGATCTTCGAAACCACGACCCCACGGGCAACGATGCGGCAATTCACCGTCAGGTCCATCGTCACGACCGAGGTCTGACCCTCCGGCGTATGCACGGCGGTGGCCTGCTGCAACCCACGGCAGCCGATGATCAGGTCGGTGAAGTACTTCGGCTGCAACGAGGTGCGCAGCACGGCTTCGACCGCCGACGGAATATCCGGCGACACCTCGACCTTGGACGGGCCCGACAGGCCACCGACGGCGACCACGTGGTCGCCCTTGTTCTCCAGCGTCAGCCAAGGCGAGGCCGGGCTGGCGGTCACGACGTGACTCATGTCGCTTTCGATCAGGGTCTTGCCACCACAGGCGGACAGCATCGTCGTCACGGCGACAGCCAGCGCACCTTTCACTACTGCGTACTTCATCACGTGCTCAAACCCCTGTAATCCCCCAAGACATTCCTCCCAATTTAGCGGCTGGCCGCCCCAGCGGCAATCGCTCACGAATGTGAAGACGCCTCCGGCAACGGCTAAAGCCTGATTCCGTGACGCCGATAACCTTTTCGATGAGGCCGCGCGAGCGGTTATGATGCCGATCCGATTTCCGGCAGGACTTACCCAACGATGTTTTCCGCTCGACAGCCTTCCGCCAGTGGCACAGACGCGCTCGCGCGCCTGACCTGGCAAGACTTCGAGCACCTGCTTGCCGAGCACTATCGTGCGCAGGGCTACCGGGTGGAGCACCACGCACCGGTCGCCTCGCTCAAGGCCCTGTCCGCCGGTGTCGACCTGCGCCTGACCCGCGGCACCGAGTCGGTGATCCTGCAATGCAAGCACTGGGACGCCCTCGAGGTCGAGGTACAGGAAGTCAACGAGCTGCTCAGCGTGATGCTCAACGAGGCAGCGACCAAGGGCATCCTCGTCACCCGCGGACGCTTCAGCAGCGAGGCGATCAACATCCAGCGTCGCCAGCCGCGCCTGCAGCTGATGGACGGCGAGGTCTTGCGCGTGCTGCTCAAGCTCCCCGATCACCTCGACACGGCCGTACCGGGCAGCGCGGCGGCGGCACCCGCCTCCGGGAAACGTCCGAAGGCCGCCCGTCGCCGCGGCACGTCGTCGCACGGATCCCGCCTGTTACCGGCGTTGCTGGTCCTGGGCATCGGCATCCTGCTCGGCTTGTTCGCCTGGAAAGTCATGTCGCGTCGTGATGCCGTGGCAGATGCTTTGCCCCCTCCGGCGGCCGCTTCCACACCGGCACCGGCACGCGCACCGATTCCCGACCTGCCGCCCGCCCCACCGCCGTCGGCGAACGACACCTCGGGGTTCGTGTCCATGCAGACGTCGTCCTCCCTGCCCCCGCCGCCGACGCGCGAACTGCTGGAACGCCAGCGCGTCCTCGAACAGTCCGAGCGCGAGCGCGCCTCGCAGCGCAAGAACGAAGACGGCCTGAAAGTCCTCGAGAAGAATACGCGCGAGCTCGGCTCGCACGACTGAGGGCAGTTTTGTTCACGCCGGGACAATCCCCCGGCGCTTAGGCTGCTTGGCGACCCTGTCGCCTGGAAGTCCCCATGTCTGCACCGCTTGCGCCCGACCTGCTTCGTCGCATGCACGCCTACTGGCGCGCCGCCAACTACCTCACCGTTGGCCAGATCTACCTCCGTGACAACCCCATGCTCGAAGAGCCCCTCACCCGGGAACACATCAAGCATCGCCTGCTCGGCCATTGGGGAACGACCACCGGCCTCAACTTCATCTACACCCATCTCAATCGCGCCATCGTCGAGCGCGACCTCAACATGATCTACGTGATCGGCCCCGGCCATGGCGGTCCGGGGCTGGTCGCGCATACCTACCTCGAAGGTTCTTACACCGAGATCTATCCGCATATCGACCGCAGCGTGGCTGGCATGCGCGAGCTGTTTCGCCAGTTCTCCTGGCCGTATGGCATTCCGAGCCACGTCGCGCCGGAAACGCCAGGCTCGATCCACGAAGGCGGTGAACTCGGGTATTCCCTGTCTCACGCCTTCGGCGCGGCCTTCGACAATCCCGATCTGATCGTCAGCTGCGTGGTCGGCGATGGCGAGGCTGAGACCGGCGCACTGGCCACCAGCTGGCACTCGAACAAGTTCCTCAATCCGGTGCGCGATGGCGCCGTCCTGCCGATCCTGCATTTGAACGGCTTCAAGATCGCCAACCCCACGGTGCTCGCGCGCATCGAGCCGGAAGAACTGCGCGATCTCATGCGCGGCTACGGCTACGAACCTCATTTCGTCGAAGGCCATGAGCCCGAGCCGATGCACCAGGCCTTCGCCGCGGCGCTGGATACCTGCCTGGACGAGATCCGGCGTATCCAGTCCGAAGCCCGCGAAGGGACGGCATCCGAGGCGAAGCGACCGCGCTGGCCGATGATCGTGCTGCGCAGTCCGAAGGGTTGGACCGGCCCGAAGGTCGTCGATGGCAAGCCCGTGGAAGGGACATGGCGCGCGCACCAGGTGCCTATCGACAAGTTCGATAACGACGAGCACCTGAAGATCCTCGAAGACTGGATGAAGAGTTACGACGCGCACGAACTGTTCGACGAGCGCGGACGGTTCCGCGACGAGTTCGCCTCGCTCGCTCCGCGCGGCCAGCGGCGCATGGGCATGAACCCGCACGCCAATGGCGGCCTGTTGCTCAAGCAACTGCACATGCCGCATTTCCGCCCGTTCGCCCAGGACGTCAAGACGCCGGGCGACCACAAGGCCGAAGCGACGCGCGTGCTCGGTAAGTTCCTGCGCGGGGTGATGCAGCAGAACATGGAAACGTTCCGCGTGTTCGGCCCGGACGAAACGGCATCGAACCGCCTGGAGGCGATTTACGAAGTCAGCGGCAAGACCTGGCTGGGCGAGTATGAAGGCGTGGACGAAAATCTTTCGCCCGAAGGCCGCGTGATGGAAGTGCTCAGCGAGCACCAGTGCCAGGGCTGGCTGGAAGGCTACCTGCTCACCGGTCGGCACGGCTTCTTCTCCTGCTACGAAGCCTTCATCCACATCATCGATTCGATGTTCAACCAGCACGCGAAGTGGCTGAAGGTCACGCGCAAGATGTCGTGGCGTCCGCCGATCGCCTCGCTCAACTACCTGCTGAGCTCGCATGTGTGGCATCAGGACCATAACGGCTTCTCGCACCAGGACCCTGGCTTCATCGACCATGTGGCCAACAAGAAGTCCGAGATCGTCCGCGTCTACCTGCCGCCGGATGCTAACTGCCTGCTCTCGGTCGCCGACCATTGCCTGCGCAGCCGCCATTACGTCAACGTGATCATCGCCGGCAAGCAGCCGGACTGGCAGTGGCTGGACATGGAGAGCGCCGTGCGCCATTGCACCGCCGGCGCCGGCATCTGGTCGTGGGCCGGTCGTGGCGAGGACGAGCCCGATGTGGTGATGGCCTCCGCGGGCGATGCGCCCACGGTCGAGGTGCTCGCCGCGATCATGTTGCTTCGCGAGTACGTGCCCGATATTCGCATCCGCATGGTCAACGTGGTCGACCTGATGTCGCTGGAAACGCCGGACGAGCATCCGCACGGCATGGACGACGATGTGTTCGACGACCTGTTCACCAAGGACAAGCCGGTGATCTTCGCCTTCCACGGCTACCCGGGCATCATCCACAAGCTGACCTACCGCCGGCACAACCACGACAACATCCACGTGCGTGGCTACAAGGAAGAAGGTACGACCACCACGGCGCTGGACATGATGGTGCTGAACAACATGGATCGCTTCCAGCTCGCTCTCGATGTGATCAATCGCGTCCCGCGCTTCGCCGGCGAGCGCGAGAAGGCCACGCAGCGCTACTGGTCCGACATCCAGCGCCACAAGCTTTATGTCAGCGAGCACGGTCAGGACCTGCCCGACGTGCGTGACTGGCAGTGGCAGGCCGAGGAGGTTGAAGAGTGAGCGTTACCACGGGCCATGTGCTTGCGCTCAACACGGGATCGTCGTCGCTGAAGTACGGGCTGTACCGCGTCGACGGCAATACGTGCGAAGCCTTGCTCACGGAGAACACCGAGTCCGCGGGCAATGGCAGCGACCCGGTGACGACCATTGTCGGTACGCTGCGCGACAAGGGGCTACCGGCACCGGACGCCATCGGCCATCGTCTCGTGCATGGCGGCCCGAACGTGCGTGAGCATGCGCGTATCGACGAGCAGCTGATGGTGCACCTGGACGAAGCGCGCGCGTTTGCACCATTGCATGTGCCCGCGGCGGTGCAGATGGTCAAACGTTGCCGCGTGGTGTTCCCCG
>Ga0247742_10001117_pt1 | contig 19409 bp, 14 predicted proteins | sample UWRJL208509C2_FD_180944 | JGI IMG/M metagenome (GOLD analysis project Ga0247742, IMG submission 180944) | Plant litter microbial communities from Arlington Agricultural Research Station in Wisconsin, United States - UWRJ-L208-509C-2 | ecosystem: Environmental > Terrestrial > Plant litter >... | reverse complement strand
TTCTCATCCGCAGCGGTCTGCAGTGCCTGTGCGCGTGCCGCTTCTACCTGGCCCACGGAGGCCGTGTCGGCCAGCGCGAGGTCGGTGCGGTCCATCCGCATCAGCGGCTGGCTCTTCTTCACGGTCTGGCCGGCGTCGACCAGCCGCTCGACGACCTTGCCGGGAACGCGGAAGCCGAGATTGCTCTGTACCCGCGCCGCGACGATGCCGGAGTAGCTGGATTCCCCGACCTTGCTGGTGTCCAGCGTGGCGGTGCGAACCAGGGGCGCGGCGAGTCGGGGGTCGGCTTCGGTCCGCGAGCAGCCGCTCACGGCGCCGGCCAACAGGACTGCCCCGATCAAGAGGGGGATGGAGAGGGAGGCGCGGTAACGGGCGTGCATGACGGCTTTCCGAGTAGGGAAAGCGACACTTTTGTGTCTGGTGACCAAATTGTCAACTGGTCACAGCCATTATTTTTTCACGGGGTCAGGTCGACAGGCTGCGCAGGATCAGTCCGATCACCGCCGGCAAGCCGTCTTCCACGATGTCCAGGTTGTGCTGCAGAAGCACGGGGTCGGAGAACGGCAGGACCGCGATCCAGATGCCCCGGCACACTTCGTCCAGCGGCGTTTTGCGTTCGAAGTCGCCGTTGGCACGGCCCAGGCGAATGACGCTTTCCAGCAGGGCGTTGAGATCGGCGACGTACTTCGTCGAGCTCGCCCAGTTCTCGGATCGCGAGAAGGCCACGATGTCGTACAGCTGGCGGTCGTTGAAGAACTGCTCCAGGCACTGTTTTACCGACGTGCGGAACAGCGCGCGGACCTTCTCATGAGGCGTCGGGGCGGCCTCGACGGCGGCCGCGATCGTGGCGAACTGCGGCGCAAGGCAGCGCGTACAGATCGCCTCGCCGATGGCCTGCTTGGAATCGAAGAACTTGTAGAGGTACGCCTTGGAGAAGCCAATGGCGCGGGCGAGGTCCGCCATCGTCGTCTTGGCATAGCCGTAGCGGCTGAAATGGGCGTCGGCGGCCTCGACGATCTGATCCCGGATGGTCAGGGTCTGGTCGTCGGCGGGTGGGGATGTCTGGATCATCCCATCCGTATACAGGACGGGCTTTTACTTGACAACCAGTGACCATATCGTAATCTGGTCACTCAGTTTCCCAGGATTTACCATGAAGCCCCTCCTGTTCGCGCTGGCGTCGACCGTGGCCGTTTCGGCCTGTGCGGTCGGTCCCGATTATGTCCGCCCCGACGTCCATGCGCCGGCCGCCTTCCACGCCGCAGCGCCCGCCCCGGGCGGATCGTCCGCGCCGGTCGCCCACCTCGAGCGCTGGTGGGATGCGTTCCAGGATCCGACGCTCTCGCGCCTCATCGCGGTCGCCGTCAGCCAGAACCTCAGCCTCGCGCAGGCAAGGGCACGGGTGCAGCTGTCACGCGCCGGACTCGGTGCAGCGACCGCGGAACTGCTGCCGTCTGCCTCCGTCGACGCCTCAGCGGCGCGCGCGAAGCAATCGACGGAGACCCCGCTGGGTCGCGTGCTCGCTGCACAGCCAGGCTTCGATCGATTCGGTAACGCGTACGAAGGCGACCTGGTGGCTGGCTGGGAGCTGGATCTCTTCGGTGGCCTCCGGCGTGGACGCGAAGGCGCGGTGGACGATGTCGAAGCGGCGCAAGCCGGCTATGCCGCCGCCACGCTCGAGGTGCAGGCCCAGGTGGCCGACGATTACCTCGCCATTCGTGGACTGCAACAGCGACTCGCTGTAGCCCGTGAGCAGGTCGACACACAGACGCGGCTGACCCACACGATTCGCCTGCAGTTCGAGGCCGGCATCGCGCCGGCGCTTCAGTTTCACCAGGCCGAGGGGGCGCTGTCGCAAGTCGAAGCGACGGTGCCGGCACTCGAGTCCGCGTTGGCCAGTGCGATGAACGCGCTCGACGTCATGCTTGCCCGACAACCCGGTGAGTCCCAGGTCGAACTCGCCGCGATCGGTCCGATTCCGCAGGCGCCGTTGCTGGCCGACGCCGGCGGACCGGCCGACCTGCTGCGTCGACGTCCCGACCTGATCGCCGCCGAGCGGCAACTGGCGGCATCGAACGCGCGCATCGGCCAGGCGATCGCCGAGTACTACCCGAAGTTCTCTCTTTCGGCGCTGATCGGCACGGCGACGACGACGGCGGGCCAGCAGTTCTCCGGTCCGGCCAGTCAGGCGCAGGGGGTTCTCGGTCTGCGCTGGCGTCTCTTCGATTTCGGCCGCGTCGATGCGGAAATCAAGGCGGCCAAGGCGCGCGATGCGGAGGCGCTGGCGACGTACCGACTGGCCGTGCTGCGCGCATCGGAGGACGTCGAAGACGCCCTCGTTGCTTTGGATAAACGACAGAAGGAGACGGCCATCCTGGCCGGTGGCGAAGTCTCGCTGCAGCAAGCCGAGGTCGCGTCGGAGGCTGCGTACAAGGGCGGCGCGGTGAGTCTGATCGAAGTGCTCGATGCGAACTCGCGCCTGCTGGCTACCCGCGATGCGAAGGTGCAGGCACAGGCGGGCTCGGCGCGGGCTGCGGTAGCGGCCTTCCGGGCATTGGGCGGCGGCTGGGAACCGCAGAACGGTGTAGCGTCGGTGGCTAGTCCTTGAGATGCCGGTGCCAGGCCTTCGTAGCCTCGTCGACCGGTACCAGGCATTCGACGCGCAGTTCCTGCGGCCCCGGGCTGCGCGGCGTACCGACGGTGGTGACCAGGGAAAAATAGCTCAGGCGATGATCGTCGTCGGCAAGTGTCAGTGGAATGACCGGCAGGTCGCCTGCCGGGTCGTCGATGGCGCTGGCGTCGATGTCGGGGTACGCATGCAAGGAAGCGACGAGTTCCCGTGTGGCATCGTCGATCACGCCACCCACCGACTCGCGACGTACCCGCTGGAGCAGGGCGGCGGAGATGTCGTCCCAGTCCGCGACGAACGGTCGCAATCCCTCGGGATCGAAGATCAGTCGAAGCATGTTGCGCGGACGCGCCCAGCGATCGAGGTCGATGAAAGAACCGAGCATGCGCCTGGTCGCCTCATTGGCCATCACGACGTTCCAGTAACGGTCCATCACCAGGGCGGGGAAGGGCTCGTGGTGGGCGAGCATGCCTTCCAGTGCATGCCGGACGATGGCGAACGAGGCGGCATCCCACGACTCTTCCGCGTAGATCGGCGCGTAGCCGGCGGCCAGCAGCAACTGGTTACGTTCCCGAAACGGCATGTCCAGCCCGTCCGCCACGACCATCAGCATCTGCCGCGTCGGTGCACTGCGCCCGCTTTCGATGAAGCTGAGGTGGCGTTGCGAGACGCCCGTTTCGAGGGAAAGCTCGAGCTGGCTGAGGCCGCGCATGCCACGCCACGCTTTCAGGATGCGTCCGAGCTCGCTTGCGGAAGCCTCGGCGTGCGTGGTCATGTCGCGGTCCTCGCCATGGTGGAGTTACTCGCCCTTGTTCCGGATCACCTCGGTGAGCTCACCGGTATCCGTGTTGTAGAACAGCCCAAGGATCTCGGCATGCCGGGGCACGCCCGGGCTGGCACGGAGCAGATCCGTATCGTACTTCAGCGACGCCTCGTAATCGGTGATGCTGATGCTGCCGCGATCGTAGACGCGCGAAAGATCGGCGCCGTGCTCATGGCGAAAGGCCGTGATCATGCCGTCGGTCGAGTACGAGGTGGCGCCACAGTTCGAGTGATGCACGACGACGACGGTTTCGATCCCGAAGAGGAACTCGCCGACCGTGACCGAACGCAGCGCATCCACGGCACGCCCGGCGGCGACGGACACGGTGCCCATGGTCGTCGTGGAGCCGACGCGTTGGCCAGCCTCGTTGACGACGACTTCCCCCGGATAGACCTGGTCGCCGAGAAACTGGGCCACGGCGGCTGGAATCTCGCGGACACGCGGGTCGTAACAGTAGATGACGATGCTCTTCAGTGGCACGGCATGCGAGAAGGCTTCGCGCATCGCTGGCTCGTCGAAGCCGGGTTGGGCGCTGAAAACGAACTCGCTGAACCTGGCGGGTGCGGTGTTCATCGGCGTGGTCTCGCGTAGGAAGGTGATCGAAGTATTCGATCCTGGCCGATGTGCGGCAATTACGTTCGAGGTAATAAGCTTGGCCTTGGCGTCCGTGCAATAAGACGTTTGTTCAATAAAACCACGGTCTATTCCACAAACATTTCAAGTATTTCCACCACCCCACGATTCAGGAGCGTTGTATGGACGGCACGATTACTACGAAAGACGGCGTATCCATCTATTACAAGGATTGGGGCACGGGCCAGCCGATCGTCTTCAGCCACGGTTGGCCCCTGTCGGCCGACGACTGGGATACCCAGATGCTGTTCTTCCTGGAGCAGGGCTTCCGGGTGATCGCCCATGATCGCCGTGGCCACGGTCGCTCGAGCCAGACCGAAGACGGCAACGACATGGATCATTACGCCGCGGATCTCGCGGCGCTCACCGAACACCTGGACCTGCGCGACGCCGTGCACGTCGGGCATTCGACCGGTGGCGGTGAAGTGGCGCGCTACGTCGCGCAGTACGGCCAGCAGCGTACGGCGAAGATCGCCTTGCTCAGTGCGGTACCGCCGATCATGGTGAAGACGGCCGCCAATCCCGACGGCCTGCCCATCGAGGTGTTCGACGGCCTGCGCGCCGCCCTGGCAGCCAATCGCTCGCAGTTCTATTTCGACGTAGCCTCCGGTCCCTTCTATGGCTACAACCGTCCCGGCGCGAAGCCGTCGCAGGGCATCATCACCAACTGGTGGCGCCAGGGCATGATGGGCGGCACCAAGGCCCATTACGACTGCATCAAGGCGTTCTCGGAAACCGATTTCAACGACGACCTGAAGAAGATCGAGCAGCCGGCGCTCGTCCTTCATGGTGACGACGACCAGATCGTTCCGTACAAGGATGCCGGTGTCCTGTCCGCCAAGGTATTGAAGAACGCCACGCTGAAGATCTACGAAGGCTTCCCGCACGGCATGCCGACTACGCATGCGGACACGATCAACGCGGATTTGCTTGCGTTTATCAAGGCCTGATTCGTAGCGTCTCACGCAAGTCGCAAGTAATCGCCGGCTATAAATTGACGCACGCAGTCAATGGACTGACACCCGAGGCCGTTGCGGCAACGCAACGGCCTCGTTCGTTGTAGCGAACCGTTGAATCCCCCGCGAAATGTAGGAGCCGATTCATCGGCGCTCTTGACCCAAACTTGGCACGCCCATTGCTGACACAAAAGACCACCACAGCAAGGAAACCGCAAATGACTACGATTGGTTCGACCACCAGCGTCAATCCCATGCCGCAAATGCACGTTCGCGGCGGCCACGGTGGCCATGGCGGCGGCAAGGGTCTGCTCAGCACGGACACCGATACGACGACGGACTCGCCGTTCACCGATAGCCTCACCTCGGCGAGTGCAACCGATCCGCTGACGGGTGCGCCGACGGCGGCTACGACGGCAGCGTCGAGCACGGCTTCGACGGCCACGACGCTTGCGTCTACCGTGGCTTCGCAGTTGCAGAATCTGTTGGGTATTGCCTGAAAAAGATGAACGCCGCCCGGGCTGTCCGGGCGGCTTTTTGCGGGAGAGCATCGCCGGCGAAGCCGGCTCCCACATGAAGCCAGCTCCCACATGAAGCCAGCTCCCACCGAAGCATTCGGCTCCTATAGAAAGCGGTGGATTATGGGGTGGCTTGCCAGATCGTTTTTCCGCCGTCGACGATCCACGTGGTGCCATCGTTGCGCAGATAAAGGTACGCGCCGGGGTGTCCCGCCGAGCCACTGGCCCAGCGGGGCTGACCGTTCTGGTCGTATTCGACCAGGTTGCCGTCGCCCTGCATGATCGTCGTCTTGATCGGCTGGCCTCCCGTGCCACTGGAATAGAGTCGCGTGCCGTCACGGTAGACGGTGAGGTCGCCATTCGTGTCCTGTGCCAGGCTGATGTGGCCATCGCATGAGGTCAGTGGATGCGCGGGGGCGAGGATCTCATTCGGATGAAGCACGCCACACTCCGGCACGACATCGAACGGACCCGGGTCGGTCGGCATCGTGGCGGTCACCGGACTGACGCCGTGGAACATGGCCGCGATCTCGTGCGTCATGCGCAGGTTCCAGTCCGTCGGTAGTTTGTATCCGTCGACATCGAGCGTGAGCCACGGGTACTGCGACGGCGCCTGCGAGGCATTCGAGGCGACCTTGAGCAACGAGGTGCCTTCGCCGAGTTCGTCGAACATGGCGATCTTGACCGTGCGGACACCCGCACTGCGATCCCGGTACGCCTGGTCCCAGAAGAACTTGCCACCGAGACTCTTTGCGCCTTCCGAGGGCAGGTTGCCGTTGCTCTGGTCGCGACTGGACGACGCCGGAAGAATCGTCGGCATGTAGATCTGCCCGTTCGCGGCAGTCGCCGCCAGGTGCACGCGCGTCCGGTTGGTTTCGTACCAGTCGAGGTCGCTGTCCTGATACACGCCGACGTTCCACGGCTGGATGATGTCGAACTTCTTGACGACGTCCGCGTAAGCCGGCTGCTCCAGATACGTGTTGCTCACGCCTCCCATGACCGTCGCGTGGGCCACGTTATGGAACCAGTCGATCACCCGTGACGCCAGCGCCGGCTTCATCTGCCAGGTCGTCTCGCTGCCGCCCTGGTCGATGCCCCAGAGGGAGACGACGGGGCGGCCGCCCTGTTGCTGGTACATCGCGCTCTGGGTGACGTGGAGGTCGTTGACCAGATGCAGCCAGTCGCTCGTCAGCTTGTTGAAGATGGCGTCTTCATCGGCCTGGGTGCTGGTGTTCTCGAACTGACCGCTGACGTCGTACTCGATGAAAAACGAACGGCCATTGTCGCCAGCCGCTTGCATGGCGTTGCGCAGCACGATGTCGTTTTCCTGGTACAGCATGTCGAGCGAGCCGAGGAAGCGCTGGAGAATCGCACCGTCCACGCCGTATTCGCGCATCCAGCGGAAGTGTGTCTGCGCGGTGCCTGCATTCAACGACGAAAAGAAGTTCGCCTGCTTGCCACCGATCGTGAGTCCCGGGGCAGGGCAGAGAGCCTCGGCGGGATATTCATCGGTGATGGGGAAGGTCGGGATCGAGCTGTTCGTGGCCGTGGGGTCGATCTGCGAGATATAGGTCCAGTGGAACCAGTTGCTCTCGGGGCTTGGTGCACCCGGACAGTGGAACCATCCCTGATAGGCCGCGAACACCTTGTCGAGCACGGTCGAGGTGTCGGTGACCTCGGCCGCCGATGCCATCACTGGCTGGAAGCACGCGAGCGCAATCATCGCGGCGAGACTTTTTCTGAATGACATGGGTGTCCGATGGGTGGCGGGGTGATGCATCGTGGCTCGCCTGCCCAGGTTCGAACGTGTCTGGATTCACGCTTTCGGTAATGGATTACGTCCAACATGTCCGTACAGTCATGCCGTCACGTCCTGGCCCATCAGTCACATGCGATTCCGTCGTAGGCGCTGCTAGGCTGGTTTCCCGGCTTACATGAAGGACCGCCATGCTCCGTCGTCTTGCCTTGCTTGGTCTGTGCCTTCCTGTCGCTTCCTATGCCACGGATACCCCGGTGGAGACCTGGCTGGTCAAGACCGACCTCTGGGGGAATACGGCTTATCAGACGCTATTGCTGAGCCGGAACGGCGACACGTTGAGTGGAACCTTCGACGGTGACAGGCTGGTGGGCACGCGGCACGGCACGACGCTGGACGTGACGGTGACGGACGCCGACAAGGCGACCTATCACTTGAAGGCGACCATCGATGGCGAAGCGATGGCGGGCATCGCGGACGATCCCGACACCAATCACCCGGGCAGGCGCGTGAGCCATGCGTTCACGGGCCGTCGCTTGCCCGAGCGCTCCCATGCCTCGCCTCAGGTGGTCACATTCACGCCCAAAGACTATGCCAACGAATTCTCCGCGAGTCGCGCGCCCGTGCTCACGCTCTGGCCGGGCGATAGCGTCCGTACACGCACCATCGATTCCGGTGGCGTGGATGAGAAGGGCGATACGGTGGCGCTGTTCGGCAATCCCCAGGTAGGCCCGTTCTACGTGATGTCGGCCGAGCCAGGCGACACGCTGGTCGTCCACATCAAGCGGCTTCGCCTCAACCGTGACTACGCGGACAGCCTCGACAGCATCGTCGGGCCGGCACTCGGACAGTCGCTTGCAGGCAAGGCACAGGAGCTAGGCAAGCCGATCCGCTGGAAGCTCGATCTCGCGAACGGCGTCGCGAGTCCCATGAGCCCGTCGCCGGCCCTTGCGCCTTACCGCGTCCCGGTGCGGCCGATGCTGGGTGGCATGGCGGTCGCTCCCGGCTTCGGTTCGCCTGCGATGTCCACGGGGGACACGGGGCGCTCCGGTGGCAACATGGATTTCAACCAGGTGATCGAAGGCAACACGGTCTACCTGCCGGTGTACCAGCCCGGTGCATTGTTGTACTTCGGCGATGCGCATGCGCTACAGGGTGACGGCGAGACGTCCCAATACGCTTTGGAGACGTCGATGGACGTCGAGCTATCCGTCGACGTGATCCACGGCAAGACCATCGCCATGCCGCGTGTCGAATCACCGACGCAGATCATGGCGCTGGGGCAGGCCGGGTCGATCGACGAAGCCACTCGCGCGGCAACGACCGGGTTGGTCAAATGGCTCGCCCAGGATTACGGGCTGAGTCTTTCCGACGCGGCGCAGGTATTGGGCAGTGCCGTGCACTATTCGGTCGCGAATCTTGCCGGCCGCAGCGTGGGCGTTGCGGCGAGCCTGGACAAGGCCTTGCTGTCGAACCTGGGCAAGCCGGTCCAGCCGTCGCCCGCGAAGTAACGACGGGCCCGGCAGTGCCAGGCCGGAGGTTTCTTCAAGACGCCGCGCATGGCCTGGGCTAGCGTTCGATGGCTTTCAGTCCGGCGCCTGGCCATGTGCGCCGTCGTTCGTCACCTGGATCGGGACAGCCCATGAACGCGACCGCGAAACTCCAGCACATCGGCCAGAGCCTCTGGCTCGACAACATCTCCCGGAACATGATCGATACGGGGGAGCTCGAGACGTATATCCGTGACTTTTCGATCACCGGCCTGACCTCGAATCCGTCGATCTTTACCAAGGCCATCACGGGCGGTACCGACTACGACGCCCAGATCGCCACCGAGCGCGCAACGGGCGCCACGCCCGAAGAGATCGTGTTCCGTCTCATGGTCGAGGATCTCCAGCGTGCTGCGGATCTGTTCGCACCGATTCACGCGAACACCGGCGGTAAGGACGGCTGGGTTTCGATCGAAGTGTCGCCTCATCTGCTCGACGATGCGAAGGGGTCGCTGCAGTGGGCGCAGACGCTTCATGCGCAAATGAACCGCCCTAATGCCTTCGTCAAGATTCCCGGCTCGCCGCAAGGTGCCATCGCCATCGAGGAAGCCATCTTCCAGGGCATCGCGATCAACGTGACGCTGTTGTTCTCTCGCGATCAGTACCTGGTCGTCGCCGAGGCGTATATGCGAGGGATCGAACGGCGCATTCTTGCCGGGCTCGATCCGAAAGTCCGCTCGGTGGCGTCGGTGTTCGTCAGCCGCTGGGATGCCGCCGCGGCGAAGCAGGGTCGGGTGGACCTGCGCAATAAGCTCGGCCTCGCTGTGGCCGCCGATGTGTGGGATGGCTACCAGGGCGTGCTCGCCTCCGAACGCTGGAAGACGCTGGCTTCCGCGGGTGCGATGCCCCAGACCCTGCTCTGGGCCAGCACTGGCGTGAAAGATCCCGAAGCCGACGACACGCTGTACATCACCGCGCTCGCCGCGCCCGACACGATCGACACCATGCCCGATGCGACGCTGCGTGCGTTTGCCGACCACGGCAAGGTGCCCGACAAAGTAGGTCTCGATCGCGATGCCGGTGCCGCCGTCCAGCGCGCTGCCACCGAGGGCGGCCTCGACGTGGCTGCCCTGGCCAGGCAACTGCAGGTCGAGGGTGGCGCCGCCTTCGTCACTGCGTGGGACGAGTTGATCAAACGCGTCGAAGGCAAGGTCACCGCCTGAACGCGCGCCTGGCCTTGCGGGGGCACGGTAGGAGCCGATTCATCGGCGATCCCGCGGCAGCGGGGTAAGATCGCCACGATCGTTCATCGCGACGAATCGATGGCTGCGAGCGGGGATCCCCAATGCTTAGATTTCAACGAGCGCTCCCCTCAGAAGCGCCGCTTCTCACGAACCTGGCGCTCGCCTCCAAATCGCACTGGCCTTATTCGGACGCCCAGTTGGAGCGCTGGGCACCGATCCTCGCGGTCACGCCGTCGGAGATGACGAGCTGCCCCACGATCACGGCACGGTCGGGTGACACGCTGGTCGGGTTCTATCAGCTAAGGGCTGCGTCCGAGGAAACGCTGCGGCTGGAGCACTTCTGGCTCCTGCCAGCGTTCATCGGGCGAGGTTATGGGCGAGCCATGCTGGTGAACGCCGCCGAAAAAGCCCGGAAATTCGGCGCCGGGCGTCTCACGATCGAGGCCGATCCCCATGCCGAACCGTTCTACCTGGCGTGTGGCGCGGTTCGGGTCGGCGACGTTCCGGCGCCGATCGAAGGCGCCGACGACCGGGTGCTTCCCGTCCTCGAATTGCCTTTGCCATTGCCCGAGCAGCCGTGAAACCGAGGTGAATTAAGGCGCCGAAGAGGCGGATTTCGCAGGGTTTTTTGCTGTGGTGGGAGCCGGTGGATAACCGCGGCTTGATGATATATTTACCCGCTACGACAGCTAACAAGTCCGGTCACCATGAGCTCACCCGTACCCCGTGCGTCGCGCTCACGCGCGATGGATCAGCGCACGTCCATCGCGCTGGCCGCCGTCATTGTTTTTTTCGTGGTCAGCGGCGCGCTTGCGTATCTGAACATCCGGACCATCCGGGATGGCAATCAAAAGGTCATCCAGTCGCAGCAGACGGTCACCGCGCTCAGCGAGATCCTCTCCGCCGCACAAGACGCGGAAACGGGGCAGCGCGGCTTTCTGCTGACCGGGAACGAGCGCTATCTCGAGCCCTATCGGGCCGCGCTGGCGAGCATCCCTGCGCGCCTGGAGTCCATCCACGCCACGACCCAGGACAACGTCGGTCAGCAGGTGCGGCTCAAGGAGCTCACCGTTCGCCTCGACGACAAGCTTGCCGAGCTCAAGGACACGATCGAGGTGCGGCGTGCCCGTGGGCTCGATGCCGCGCTGGTCCTGGTCAACAGCGATCGCGGCAAGGCGGCCATGGACGCCGTGCGCAACCAGCTGGCCAGCATGCAGGCGGAGGAGTCCTCACTGCGCGACAAGCGCGTCGTGGAGATGACCGCCGCCTATGGCAACGCCCTGACCAGTGGCCTGCTCAGCGGTCTCCTCGGCGTGGCCTTGACCGTCTTCGTAGCGGTGATGATCCGCAATGCGTCGCGTACGCGTCAGCGGGCGACGTGGTTGCAAGCCGGCCAGCTCGAGCTGGCGGCCGTCATGGCCGGCGATCAGGAAACGGAAGCCCTTGGCGCGAACATCCTGGCGTTCCTCGGGCGTTTCGTCGACGCCCAAGCGGGCGCGCTGTTCGTCAATTCGGAGAGTTTCTACGAGCGCATCGGGGTCTACGGTCTTGCCTCCGGTCACGAGGTCGTCTCGCGTTTCCTGCCGGGGGAAGGGCTCCTCGGGCAGACCGTCGCGGAACGCAGGACCTTCGTCATCGATGACGTGCCGGACGGTTACCTCGCGATCGGTTCCGCACTGGGCCAGGACAAGCCACGCCACCTGGTCCTGTTGCCGACCGTCGTCGATGGCGACGTCAACGGCGTGCTCGAGCTCGGCTTCTTCAGGGCGGTCGACGAAGACGTCGTGACGCTTCTCGAGCAGGCGTCGGCGGCGATCGGCGTCGCGCTCCGCTCGGCGACCTACCGCGCCGACCTCAGCCGGCTGCTGGAAGAAACCCGTCGGCAGTCCGACTCGTTGCAGATGCAGGGCGAAGAGCTCCGCGTGTCCAACGAAGAGCTGGAGGAGCAGAGCCGCGCACTCAAGCAGTCCCAGCACGAGCTCGAGCAACAGCAGGCGGAGCTTGAGCAGACCAACGCCCATCTCGAAGAGCAGGCCAACCAGCTCGAATCGCAGCGCGACGATCTGGCCCGCGCGAACGAAGTCATCGAGAACAAGGCGAAGGAGGTGCTGCGCGCAAGCCGCTATAAGTCGGACTTCCTCGCCAACATGTCGCACGAGCTGCGCACGCCGCTGAATTCGGCGCTGATCCTTTCCAAGCTCCTCGCTGACAATCCGCGTGGCAACCTGACCGAGGAGCAGATCAAGTTCGCCAATACGATCCACTCGTCCGGCAACGATCTGCTCACCTTGATCAACGACATTCTTGACCTGTCCAAGATCGAGGCCGGTCATATCGAGATCCACGCCGAGTCGCTGTCCGTCGAGCGGTTGATCAAGGGCCTGGTTCCGCAGTTCCAGCCGGTGGCCGAGCAGAAGGGCCTCATCTTCGAGGTGTCGACGTCGCCGGATTGCCCGCCGATCGTCGAGACCGATCGTCAGCGCCTGGAGCAGGTGCTCAAGAACCTGCTATCCAACGCCTTCAAGTTCACCGAGCAGGGCAGCGTGCAGTTGCATGTGTCGTGCGATGCGCACGGCGATTTCGTCTTCGCCGTGAGCGATACCGGCATCGGCATCTCGGCCGAGCAACAGACGCGGATCTTCGATGCCTTCCAGCAGGCCGATGGCACGATCAGCCGCAAGTACGGCGGCACGGGCCTGGGCCTGTCCATTTCGCTGGAGCTGTCGCGCCTTCTCGGCGGCAGCATCGCGGTCGACAGCCAGGTGGGTAGGGGCAGCACGTTCAGCCTGACCCTGCCGCCGTTGCTGGGATCGGTTCGTGCGCCAGGCGCTGGCGGGTCGACCGCCCCGGTGGCCGTGGTGCAAACGCCATCACGCGACGATGTCACGCCCCCGATCCCGATTCCCGCACCGAAGGTACCCGACGACCGCTTCGAACCGGCCGATCACCGGCGGGCGATCCTGGTTGTCGAGGACGACGAGCGGTTTGCCCAGATCCTCCTCGAGCTGGCACGCGAGATGAATTTCCGCTGCCTGATCGCCACCAGTGCGCAGGAAGCGCTCGCCCTGGCCCGGCACCACCTGCCGCAGGCGATCGTGCTGGACGTGGGCCTGCCCGACCAGTCGGGTCTATCCGTGCTCGACATCCTCAAGCGTGACGTCCGCACCCGTCACATTCCCATTCACGTCGTCTCGGCGACGGATCACTCCCACGCCGCGATGTCGATGGGCGCGGTGGGCTACCTGCTCAAGCCGGTCAAGCGCGCGCAGCTGGCCGAGGTGCTGGGCAAGCTCGACGCCAGGCTCTCGCAAGCGGTGCGGCGCGTCCTCGTGGTGGAGGACGACGACGTCCAGCGCGATGCGATTCGCGAGCTTCTCGCGTCGGCCGATGTCGAAACCGTGGCTGCCGCGACGGCGGCGGAGTGCCTCGAACATCTCAAGAGCCAGACCTTCGACTGCATGGTGCTCGACCTCTCGCTGCCTGACGCTTCCGGGTTCACGCTGCTCGAGACGCTGAGCGGGGAGGGGATTCATGCTTTCCCGCCGGTCATCGTCTACACCGGACGGGACCTCACGGGCGACGAAGAGGCGCGCCTGCGCATCTATTCCCGCTCGATCATCATCAAGGGCGCGAAGTCACCGGAACGCCTGCTGGACGAAGTTTCTCTGTTCCTCCACCAGGTGGTAACCGAGCTGCCGGCGGAACACCAGAAAATGATCCAGGAAGCGCAGCACCGCGACGCCTTGCTCGAAGGTCGGCGCATCCTGGTGGTCGAGGATGACGTGCGTAACGTATACGCGCTGATCAATATCCTGGAGCCGCGTGGCTGTGTGCTCACTGTCGCACGCAACGGACAGGAAGCGATCGACGCGCTGAACAAGGCCAGCGACGGCTCGGGGCAGGACATCGACCTCGTGCTGATGGATGTGATGATGCCGGTCATGGATGGCCTGACTGCCACGCGGGCGATCCGCAACGATCCTCGCTGGAAGAAGATGCCCATCATCGCGCTCACCGCCAAAGCCATGCCGGATGATCAGGAAAACTGCCTGAAAGCCGGCGCGAGCGATTACATGGCCAAGCCGCTGGATGTCGACAAACTGCTTTCGCTGGTGCGCGTATGGCTCGCGCAGTGACGACGATGGAAGACAACGCGGCCGATCGCCTCGAGGCGATCGAGATCGAACTGATCCTGGAGGCGCTGTTCCAGCGCTTCCACTACGACTTCCGCGGCTATTCGCGGGCGTCGGTCACCCGGCGTCTGCGGCAGCTGCGCGACAAGCTCGGCTATCGCACGCTGTCGGCCATGCTGGAAGCGCTCCTGCATGATCCGTCCGTTGGCCCCCAGGTCGTCAGCTACCTGACCGTCCAGGTCAGCGAGATGTTCCGCGATCCGTCCTACTTCCGTGCCTTGCGCGAGCATGTCGTGCCGCACCTGCGCACGTATCCGTCGCTGAAGGTATGGGTCGCGGGTTGTAGCAGCGGCGAGGAGCTCTACTCGCTGGCGATTCTGTTTCGTGAGGAAGGTCTGGAGCAGCGGACCATGTTCTACGCGACGGATATCAACGCCGGCGCACTCGAGGCGGCCTCGGCAGGGGTGTACAGCCTGGACCGCATCCGTGGCTTCACCGAGAACCACCAGCAGTCCGGTGGCCGGTCCTCGCTCTCGGATTACTACACGGCGGCCTACGGCAAGGCCTCGTTCGACCGCTCGCTGCGGGAGCGTGTGGTGTTCGCCGACCACAGCCTGGTGACCGATGCGGTGTTCGGCGAGATGCACCTGATTTCCTGCCGCAACGTACTCATCTATTTCGACAACTCGCTGCAGGACCGCACCATCGGGCTTTTCAGCGATTCGCTCATACGCAAGGGATTCCTGGGCCTCGGCTCGAAGGAAAGCCTGCGCTTCTCCGCTCATGCCGATGCGTTCCAGGACTTTGTCCTCGAGGAACGGATCTACCAGAAGCAGGACCATTGACGTGGTTTCTCCCACCATCGGTAAGGACGCGGCCGCCATGAGCCCGGTTCATTTTCTTCTCGTGGACGACCTCGAGGACAACCTCGTTGCGCTCGAGGCGTTGCTGCGTCGCGACGACCTGGTCTTGCTCAAGGCACGCTCGGGAGAGGAAGCCCTCGAGCTTCTGCTCGTGCACGACGTGGCCCTGGGGCTGCTCGATGTGCAGATGCCCGGCATGGACGGCTTCGAGCTGGCCGAACTCATGCGTGGCAACGAGCGCACGCGCAACGTGCCGATCATCTTCCTGACCGCGAGCAACACCGATAACCACCGGACGTTCAGGGGCTACGAGGCCGGCGCGGTCGACTTCATCCAGAAGCCGGTCGAGTGGGACATCCTGCGCAGCAAGACGAAGGTGTTCTTCGACTTGCATCGCCAGAAGCAGCAGATCGCGGCGCAGCGCGACGAGCTCGAAGCCTACGCCGATACGCTCACCCGGTCGGACCGCTACAAGGATCAGTTCCTGGCCATTCTCGCCCACGAACTGCGTAACCCGCTGACGCCGTTGCGCATGGGCCTGGACGTGCTCAGGGGCCAGCCGACACCCGAGCGCGCGACGCAGATCCACGGCGTCATGGATCGTCAGCTGGTCCATCTGGTGCGCCTGGTGGACGACCTGCTCGATGTGTCGCGAGTCAGTCAGGGCAAGATCGTGCTCAAGCGTGAGAAGGTCGAGGTTGCCGAGATCGTCCAGGCGGCACTCGAGGCCAGCCAGCCCTTCGTCGAAGGCGGCAATCACACGCTGCACGTCAACGTGGCGCCGCATGCCCTATGGGTCAACGGCGACAAGACGCGCCTGACCCAGGTCGTGGGTAACCTGCTCAACAATGCTGCCAAGTACACGCCATCGGGCGGCACCCTCACCCTCAACGCGTATCGCGACGAGCAGGACGTGGTCATCGCCGTGTCGGATAACGGCATGGGCATACCGCTATCGATGCAGTCGAACATCTTCGAACTCTTCACCCAGGTCGGCGAGCATCTGACGCGCTCCCAGGGTGGTCTCGGCATCGGCCTCGCCCTGGTCAAGCAGCTCGTGTCGATGCACGAGGGATCGATCGCCGTGAGCAGCGATGGCGAAAACCTTGGCAGCACGTTTACCGTGCGCCTTCCACTTCTCGTCGCTCATGATGATGAGGTGTCTGCGCGCGCGTCCGGTGTCGTCGCGTCGAATGGGCAGGCGTTGCGCATCCTCGTTATCGACGACAACGCGGATATCGCCGAAACCATCGGCTGGCTGTTGAGCGACATGGGCCACATGCATCGCCTGGTGCTCGACGGACGGGCGGCCCTCGATGCCGCGCGTGAATTCCAGCCGGACGTGGTCCTGCTCGATATCGGCATGCCCAGCATCGACGGCTATGCCGTCTGCCGGGCGTTTCGTGACGATCCGGGCCTCAGGTTCCTGCCGATCATCGCGCAGACCGGCTGGGGCCAGGAAGCCGACAAGGCGGCGACCGCCCGGGCGGGCTTCGACTACCACCTGGTCAAGCCGGTGGGCTACGGCGAGCTGCAGCAGGCGCTTGCCTTCGTGACCCAGGCGGAGCGGGCGCAGATTGGCTGAGAGGCCGACAACCTTTTAGCCCCCCAAGGGCACGCACCCCGGTAGGAGCCGGTTTACCGGCGATCCTGCGGCAGCGGGCCCGGTTATCGCGAGCACCCGATCGCCGATGAATCGGCTCCTACGAGGGCGGGTATGAAGCTTGTTTTTGCTCACCAACTTCGTGCCTTGGCGGCGTTGTCGGTGGTGGTGAATCACTACTGGGGGATATTCTTCTCGCCTGTGGTGCGGGCGATCGTCGGCGTACCGGCGAGCTTCGTGCCGGTGCAGCCGGGATATACGCGGCACGTGCTTGCGCCGGGGGCAGGTGGCTTCCTCTACGGTGCTTTCGGCGTCGGCGTGTTCTTCCTCATTAGCGGCTTCGTCATTCCAATCAGCCTTCGGCAGCTTTCGACCGGGCAGTTCCTCATACGCCGCTTCTTCCGCATCTATCCGGTGTACTGGTTTTGCCTGCTGATCAGCCTGGCCATGTACGGCGTGAGTGCCTGGTATTGGTCGACGCCGTTGTCCGACCGGGTGAGCGTGTCTTACGTGGCCAGCAACCTTCTGCTGCTACACAGCGCAGCCGGCATACCGTCGCTGGATTTCGTCTGCTGGTCGCTGGCGGTGGAAGTGAAGTTCTATGTCGTGTTCGCGCTGATCGTCCTGATCGGGAAGAGCGCGAAGCAGGTGCTCTGGCTTTCCATCGGGCTGCTCACGTTGTGCTGCGTTGCCACCTACGTCACGACCCATGGCGAGTCTCCGGGGTCGTTCTTCGCGTACCTCGTATCCGACTTGAAGTACATGAGCTTCATGTTCCTGGGCTGCCTTTTCTACTACGTGCTTTACGATGAGCTCGACGCACGCTCGGCGCTAGGCTACGGCGCGCTCATCTTCGGCCTGTTCGTGGCGATCGGCGCCATGCACGAGGCGCAGGTGTTCGGCCCGCTGGTGAAGAATTACACGTATGCCCTCGTTCTGTTCGCGCTGTGTTATCGGCTCAGGGAGACATTCAGGAGCAACCGGGTGCTCGACTTCCTCGCGGACATCAGCTTCCCGCTCTATCTGGTGCATTCGATGATCGGGTACGTGGCCATGCCGATACTTATCGACCGTGGCATCTCGTACTCACTTGCCTGCCTCGCGTGCGTTGGCCTGGCGATTGTTGTCGCCTGCCTTGTGCATGTCTACGTCGAGTTACCCGCCAATGCCCTTGGCCGGCGGGCCTCGAGAATCGCCCCTGGACGGGTTCCGGCAGGTATTTGACATTCGTAACTTCGTGCAGCAGCATGTGACGAGGTTCGGACATCTAAACGTCCCGTCCCCCTGGACACATCGCGAGGCAACACCCTTTTGATCCCGCAGCAGCTCACCAACACGCATTCCACGGCCGTCGCTTCGTCGATCGCTGCGTGTTGTTGTTGCCGTACTGCCTGATCCGCCAGCGCTGAGGCGCTGAGCGCTACCGTCATCCTGGCGGTTCGCTTTCCCTGATCCCACGCCACACGCGGCTGCTCGCCGCGACGTCATGGCGTTGCCTGAAAAACGAAGGAACTTCACCATGCGGCCCATCCAGCCCTCGCGCGTCGCCCTGTCCGTACTCATCGCGGCCGCCTTGTATGCCGGCGGTTCCCACGCCCAGGACACACCGGTGGCAAGCCCCAGCCACCCCGGTGATCCCAGCGATGCCGCCACCAAGTTGCAGACCGTCGTGGTCACCGGCACCCGCTCGGTCAATCGCAGTCAAAGCAGTTCCCTCTCGCCGATCGATGTCGTTTCCTCGCAGGATCTGCAGTCCTTCGGCGATACGCAACTCGGCGCGGTCCTGTCGCGTCTGGCGCCCTCACTGAATTTCCCTCGCGCACCCGGCAACGACGGATCCGGCATCGTGCGCCCGGCGGCCTTGCGTGGTCTTTCGCCCGACGAAACGCTGGTGCTGGTCAATGGCAAACGGTGGCACACGGGCGCCTTGCTCAACCTGCAGGGTGCGCTCGGACGGGGTTCGGCACCGGCCGACCTCAACTCGATTCCGATCTCGGCCATCGATCACATCGAGATCCTGCGCGACGGCGCGTCGGCACAGTACGGCTCGGACGCCATCGCGGGCGTGATCAACATCGTGCTGAAGGGCGCCGCCGGAAAAGGAACCAACGAGGCGAGTGTCACGGCGGGTCGATACAGCGCCGGTGACGGCAAGCAGTGGCAGGGCGACGCGAGCCTGGGTGTTCCGCTCGGTGGTGACAAGGGCTGGGCGCGGATCAGCGTGGTCGACGGGCACGCGGATGCGACGGACCGGGGAGGGCGCGACTACCGCGATCCCACCTCGCCGGTGTATGGCCAGAAGACGCAGCGCATCGGTGAACCGGACATCACGACGCACCAGGTTTTGTTGAACGTCCAGTACGCGCTCGCATCGAACGTCGATTTCTATGCCTTCGCCGATACCAGCAGCCGCGAAGGAACGTCACCGGCGCTGTTCCGTACCTACAACAGCGCGCGCAACGTGCCTTCCATCTATCCGGACGGCTACCTGCCACTCAACGACGTGCGCTCGATCGACAGCGCCGTCGTGGCCGGTGTGCGTGGTACGACGGAGAGTGGTTGGCGCTGGGATATCAGCGGCAACTACGGCCGCAACCGGGTCAGCATCGACCCGATCCACACGCTCAACGTCGATCTTGGCGCGGCCAGTCCCACCCGGTTCAATGCGGGCCGCCTGATCGCCACGCAGAAGGCCTTCGATGTCGATATCGCGCGCGATCTCACGCTCGGCTGGCTGGATAATCCCGTCACGCTCGCTTTC
>Ga0247742_10001116_pt1 | contig 19467 bp, 14 predicted proteins | sample UWRJL208509C2_FD_180944 | JGI IMG/M metagenome (GOLD analysis project Ga0247742, IMG submission 180944) | Plant litter microbial communities from Arlington Agricultural Research Station in Wisconsin, United States - UWRJ-L208-509C-2 | ecosystem: Environmental > Terrestrial > Plant litter >... | reverse complement strand
CTGCGCCCCCGGTGACACCATCACCGTGAGCAAAAAGGCACAGAAGTTGCGGGTGGATCAACCGCAACTTCTGTGCCTTTTTGCTCACGGTGATGGTGTCACCGGGGGCGCAGGTGAAATGGTTCTGCCCGTCGCAGGAGACTTGCGGGTAGATCTGCATGTCTTTTGACACCACGATTTTCAGCTCACTGTTGCCATCGACCACGATAGGCCTGCTGGACAACATATGGGGATACATCGGCACGATCACAATGGCATCCAGCTTGGGATGCATGATCGGCCCACCGGCCGACAGCGCGTAGGCCGTGGACCCGGTCGGCGTGGCGACGATCAGGCCGTCGGCCTTCTGGCTGCACACGAACTGGCCGTCGATGTACAACTCGAACTCGATCATCCGCGTCGACTTGCCGGGGTGCAGCACCACATCGTTGAGGGCGTCGCCCTGGCCGATGGCTTCGCCGTGGCGGCGCACTTCGGCTTGCAGCAGGAAGCGGTTTTCCACCAGGTAATGGCCGTCCAGCACCTTGGCCACTTCGACTTCCAGCTCGTCGGGGCGAATATCGGTGAGGAACCCCAGGCTTCCGCGGTTGATCCCCAGCACCGGCACGTTATGCCGCGCCAGCGCCCGGGCGGCGCCCAGCAGGCTGCCGTCGCCGCCCACCACGATCACCATGTCGCAGACTTCACCGAGCATCTTGCGCGACGAGGTCTGCAGGCCATGGCCCGGGAGGATTTCAGCGATGGTGTCTTCGAGGATCACGTGCAGGTGGCGCTCGAGCAGAAACTTTTTCAGTCGGCGGACGGTGTCCAGCACCTGGGTACTGCCCAGGCGACCGATAATGCCGATATTGCGAAATTGCTCCATGGGGCTCCTGCGGGGTTCGGGTTCTGCAAAAAAGAACGATTATGGGCGAAAGCCGGCGTTACACAAAATCCTTTGTCGCCGCAAACCCCAGACGACAACGGTTCTCAGCCCCCTTCTCGGCTGTAAAAGGCTATGCTCGGACCATGACTCTGTTCCCTGATTTGCAGCACCTGCCCCGCCAACTGCGTCACCCCGAGGTGCGCGATCTCGCGTGGGTGATGCTCGCCCCGCCGATGCTCGCGCAAACGCCGTGGCCACAACGCCACCCGCTGACCGGCAGCGACTGGGTGCAGGCCCCGCATTTGCTGGAGCAGTGGCTGCGCCAGCTGGACCAGGACAGCAGTGCCTTGCTGCATTGGCTGAGCCAGGCACGCACCCGCCGGCTGGGGTTGTATTACGAACGGCTGTGGCAATTCGCCGTGCAGCATGCGCCGGGCGTGGAGCTGCTGGCGGCCAACCTGCCGATCCGCCAGGCCGGGCATACCCTGGGCGAGCTGGACATGCTGCTGCGCGACCGTGACGGTGTGCATCATCTGGAACTGGCGATCAAACTCTACCTCGGGCCCCAGGACGGTAATGGCCGGGACACCGCGCAATGGCTCGGCCCCGGCTGCCACGACCGGCTCGACCGCAAACTGGCACACCTGGCCCAGCACCAACTGCCGATTTCCGCCCGGCCGGAGAGCCGCGAAGTCCTGGCCGCGCTGGATATCCAAGCTTTTGATGCCCATCTGTGGCTGGGCGGGTATCTGCTCTACCCATGGCCGGGCATGGCGCAGGCGCCGGAGGGCGCGCATCCCCAACACCTGAATGGCCGTTGGCTGCATCAGCGCGATTGGTCGAGGTTTATCGAGCAAAGCCCGGCAGGACGCTGGCAACCGCTGCCCCGCCACGCATGGCTGGCGCCGGCGCACTACCCGGCAGACGAAGCCTGGGACGTGGCCCGGATGCAACACTGGCTGACCGAGCTGGACCCCATGGCGCCCGCGCAATTGCTGGTGCGCCTGGTGGAAAACAGCGAAGGCGAATGGGAGGAAGCCGAACGGTTGTTTCTGGTGGCGGATCTTTGGCCGAACGTGCCGGCGCTTACAGGTTATCGATATGCCGATAGTCAATCTGTAACCCCATAGCCAGCTGCTTTGAACGGCCCAACCGAATCGGGCCGCGCTCGATGTCCACCAGCAAGCCCGGGCAGTCCAGCGGCGGCAGCCCTGCCACATCTTTCAGCCGTCCATCGGTGATCACCAGCAACCGCTGCTGCTCCACCGGGTAACGCTTGCGACGAGCCGCCAACCAGTGCCCCGCTTCGTTCAGCGCTGCCAACAATGGCGTGCCACCGCCTGCACCGAGGCCATCAAGCCAATGACCAAGCCCTTTTGCCGCCTTTAATCCCTGCACCTGCCACTTTGGCGATTGCCCGCTCGCGGTGAGCAACGCCATGCGCGCCCGCTGTCGATAGGCATCGTCGAACAGTTGGGCCAGTAATCCCTTGGCATCACTCAGCGCCTGATGCCGCCGGGTGGACGCCGAAGCATCGACAATCACCAGCCACAACTCATGGGGCGTACGGCTACGCAGTTGATACAACAAATCTTCGCGGCGTTGCGGCCGCCCGCCGAGCAAGGTACCCGGCCAGTTGATCGAACCTTCGGCCGCGCTGCGCACCTGGCCGCGCCGGCCCTTGTTCAGTCGACCCGCCTTGGGCCGTGCATCCGCCCCCGCGTCAGGTTTGGGGCGGATGCCTAGGGCTTTTTTGGCCAGGTGGGCACATCACGGCGAGCACCTATCGGCAAGGCGGGTGCGGGCATGTCGCCCCATTGGCCCTGGCCTTCAGGTGCATCATTGGGCTTGGGTGATTGACCGCCAGCGGGCGGCGTTGCAGGCGGGGATTGCTCCTGACGACGATGGCGCAGGGCAAATTCCGCGACCGCTTCGATATCTTCTTCGCTGATAGCCGTCGCGCCCCGCCAGGCCGCATGGGCACGTGCGCCACGCAGCCAGACCAGGTCGGCGCGCAAGCCATCGACCCCAGCGGCAAAGCAGCGCTCGGTAATCTGCGCCAGCGCCTGGTCATCCAACGGGATGCTATCCAGCAATGCGCGGGCCCGGGTGCAGCGCTCACGCAACGCGGCCTGCCGGTCGGCCCATTGCCCGCAGAAACCCTGAGGGTCGCTGTCGAAATCCAGGCGGCGACGGATGATCTGCCCGCGTTCGGCCGGCTGGGTGTGCCCGCTCAGCGCTACGTTGAAACCAAACCGGTCGAGCAATTGCGGGCGCAGCTCGCCCTCTTCCGGGTTCATGGTGCCGATCAGTACAAAACGCGCCGAATGCCGGTGGGAAATCCCGTCGCGCTCGATCAGGTTGGTGCCGCTGGCGGCCACGTCCAGCAGCAGGTCCACCAGGTGGTCGGGCAGCAGGTTGACTTCATCGACATAGAGCACGCCGCCGTCGGCCTTGGCCAGCACGCCGGGGGAAAACTGTGCGCGGCCCTCACTGAGTGCCGCGTCCAGATCGAGTGTGCCCACCAGCCGCTCCTCGGTGGCGCCCAACGGCAGCGTGACGAACTGGCCGCTGGCGAGCAGGTCCGCCAGGCCACGGGCCAGGGTGGACTTGGCCATGCCGCGCGGGCCTTCGATCAGCACACCGCCGATTTTCGGGTCGATGGCGGTCAGGCACAGGGCCAGTTTCAAGTCGTCGGCGCCGACCACGGCGGACAGCGGGAAATGTGGAATGTCGGTCATCAACTGCCTTCTTCTATATCCAACAACAGGTTTTCCAACGCCTCGCGGTACGCCCCAGGCTCCTGCCACATGCCGCGTTGCTGGGCTTCGAGCATGCGTTCGGTCATGTCCCGCAGGGCATCCGGGTTGTGCTGCTGCACAAAGGCGCGGGTGTCCGGGTCCAGCAAGTAGGCATCCGCCAGCAACGCGTATTGATGATCGTCGATCAACGCCGTCGTAGCGTCGAACGCGAACAGATTATCCACGGTGGCCGCCATCTCGAACGCGCCTTTATAGCCGTGGCGCTTCACCCCTTCGATCCACTTCGGGTTGGCCGCCCGGGCACGAATCACCCGGTTCAGCTCTTCCTTCAGCGTGCGGATCTTCGGCAGGTCCGGCTGACTGTGGTCACCATGATAGCTGGCGGCCTTGTCACCGCTCAGGGTTTCCACGGCTGCAAGCATGCCGCCCTGGAATTGGTAGTAATCATTGGAGTCGAGCAGGTCATGCTCGCGGTTGTCTTGGTTCTGCAACACCGCCTGCACCTGGCTCAAACGCTGGGCAAACTGTTCGCGGGCGGCGGTGCCTTCGTCGGAGCCGCCATAGGCGTAGCCGCCCCAGTTCAGGTAAACCTCCGCCAGGTCTTCGCGGCTCTGCCACAAGCGCCCGTCAATCGCGCCCTGCACGCCGGCACCATAGGCACCGGGCTTGGCACCGAAGATCCGCCAACCAGCCTGCTTCGCCGCCGCGTCCTCGTCCAGGCCCGACAGGCGCAAAGCCTCGCGCTCACTGCGCACCTTGGCCGCCAGCGGGTTCAGGTCATCCGGTTCGTCCAGCGCCGCCACGGCTTGCACCGCCGCATCGAACAGGCGGATCAGGTTGGCGAATGCATCACGGAAGAAGCCCGACACGCGCAAGGTCACATCCACCCGTGGCCGGTCCAGCAGGCTGATGGGCAGGATTTCAAAGTCATCCACCCGCTGGCTGCCCGTGGCCCACACCGGGCGCACGCCCATCAGCGCCATGGCCTGGGCGATATCGTCGCCACCGGTGCGCATGGTGGCAGTGCCCCACACCGACAGGCCGAGTTGGCGCAAGTGGTCGCCATGGTCTTGCAGGTGACGCTCAAGGATCAGGTTCGCCGACTGGAAGCCGATGCGCCAGGCAGTGGTGGTGGGCAGGTTGCGCACATCCACCGAGAAAAAGTTACGACCGGTAGGCAACACGTCCAGACGGCCCCGGCTCGGCGCGCCGCTGGGCCCGGCCGGGACGAAGCGCCCGCTCAAGGCATCCAGCAACCCGCGCATTTCCGCCGGGCCGCAGGCATCCAGGCGTGGCGCGACGACGATGCGCAAGCTCTCGATCACCGCCTTGACGTCTTCCCAGCCGGGCTCTTCAAGCTGCTCCACGGCACCTTCCAGGGCCTGCTCGATCAGGCGTGCGGCATACAGCTCCAGGCGTTCACGGGTGTCGCCGGCGGTGCGCCACAATTGCGTGTCGATCTTCTGCAACACCAATGGACGGCGCCCGGTCCACGGCTCGGCCAGGGCACAGTCCAGCGGGTCGAAGCCCAGGTCGAAGGCCTTAGCCAATACCCGCAGCAGGCTCGATTGCGGCCCCCGCTCATCGCCACGCGGAATACGCAACAACGCCAGCAAGGTGTCGATGCGCAAGCGGCCCTCGGGTGACTCGCCGAAAATGTGCAGGCCATCGCGAATCTGCGACTCCTTCAAGTCACACAGGTAGGTGTCCAGGCGCGGCAGCCAGATCGCCGCATCGGCGTCGCTGTCGAGGTTTTCGTCCAGGGCCAGTTCCTGGTCGATGCGGGTTTCGCGCACCAGCTTGAGGATGTCCTTTTGCAGCTCGCGGGCACGCCGTGGGTCGAGCAGTTGTGCCTCGTAATACTCGTCGGCCAGCAACTCCAGGTCGCGCAGCGGCCCATAGGTTTCGGCGCGGGTCAGCGGCGGCATCAGGTGGTCGATGATCACGGCCTGGGTGCGGCGCTTGGCCTGGGCGCCCTCGCCCGGGTCATTGACGATAAACGGGTAGATATTCGGCAGCGGCCCCAGTAGTGCGTCGGGCCAGCAGTTCTCGGAAAGCCCGACGCCCTTGCCCGGCAGCCATTCCAGGTTGCCGTGCTTGCCAACGTGGATCACGCCGTGGGCGCCGTAGGTGTGGCGCAACCAGAAGTAGAACGCCAGGTAGCCATGGGGCGGCACCAGGTCCGGGTCGTGATAGACCGCACTCGCGTCCACCTGGTAACCCCGGGCCGGCTGGATGCCGACGAAGGTCAGGCCCAAACGCAGGCCCGCGATCATCATGCGGCCGTCGCGGAACATCGGATCGCTATGAGGTGTACCCCAGCGTGCCAACACGGCCTGGCGATTGGACTCGGGCAAGCGGTTGAACATCGCCTCGTAGTCATCCAGCGCCAGGCTCTGATGACACGGACGCAAGTCGAGGCTGTCCAGGTCGTTGCTGACGCCGCCCAAGAGCGCCTGGATCAGTGCCGTTCCGCTTTCCGGCAGCTCGTCCGGCAGCGGATAACCTTGGATTTTCAGTGCCCGCAGGATATTCAGCGCGGCGGCTGGGGTGTCGAGACCCACGCCGTTGCCGATACGTCCGTCCCGGGTCGGGTAGTTGGCGAGGATCAGCGCGATACGCTTTTCGCCATTCGGCACCCTCGCCAGTTCGACCCAGCGCCGCGCCAGTTCGGCGACAAAGTCCATGCGCTCCGGCTGTGCGCGATAGCACACCACATCCGACTGGCTGCGCTCACTGCGCCAGGCCATGTCCTTGAAGCTGATGGGCCGGCTGATGATGCGCCCGTCCAGTTCCGGCAACGCGATGTGCATCGCCAGGTCCCGTGGGCCGAGGCCTTGCTCGCTGGCCTGCCAGCCGGGCTCGTTGTCCTGGGCGCAAATCGCCTGGATCACCGGGATATTGCGGCGAAACGGCCGCAGGTGCGGCGCTTCGGGGCTGGACTGGGCAAAACCGGTGGTGTTCAGAATCACCGAGGCGTGCACCTCGTCCAGCAAATCCTCGACCACGGTCAGGCAACCGGGCTCTTTCAAACTGGCCACCGCCATCGGCAGAGGGTTGAGACCCGCGGCCTGCAAGCGCTGGCAAAAAACATCGATAAAGCCGGTGTTGGCCGCCTGCAAATGGGAGCGGTAGAACAGCACCGCCGCCACCGGAAAATCAGCTTGCCAGTCAGCCTGCCAATCGTTGAGACGGGCATTGGCTTTATGCGGGTGATAAATCGCCGTGCGCGGCAGGGTTTGCGGCTCGCTCCAGGCGTAATCGCGGCCAAGGTAGCCGGCGGCCAGGCAACGATAGAAATCCAGCGCATTCCCCAAACCACCCTGGCGCAGGAAGTGCCAGAGCCGGTCACGTTCCTCGGCACCCACGGTGCTGAGGCCACTGAGTTCCGGGTCCGGGCGATCATCCCCCGGCACCAGGATCAGCTGCACGCCGCGCTCGGCCAACTCCACCAGGCGCTCGATACCGTAGCGCCAATAACCGATGCCGCCGTGCAGCGAAATCAGGATGACCTTGGCGTGGCGCAGCACCTCATCCACATACAGGTCGACCGAAGCATGGTTCTGCACCTGCATCGGGTTGGCCAGGCGCAGGCTCGGGTAATCCTCGGGCAACTGCTGGGCCGCTTCGGCCAGCAGCGCCAGGCTGGAATCACCGCTGCACAGGATCACCAGCTCGGCGGGGGTTTGCCCAAGGTCGGCGATGTTGTCATCCGAAACGAAACCGCCGGGCTGGGTCCTGAGCAGATGCATGGTTTAAACGCTGAGGGCAGCGCGCAGTTGCGCTTCGAGCAACGCGGCGTCGAGTTCCTGGCCGATCAGCACCAGGTGCGTGGCGCGCGGCTCATCGGCGCGCCAGGCGCGGTCGAAGTGCTTGTCGAAACGCGTGCCCACGCCCTGGATCAGCAGGCGCATCGGTTTGTTCGGGATCGCCGCGAAGCCCTTGACCCGCAGGATGCCGTGCTTGACCACCAGTTGGGTCAGGGCGTCCAGCAGCAGGCTTTCGTCGGCCTGGGGCAGTTCGATGGAGATAGAGTCGAAGGCATCGTGGTCGTGGTCGTCTTCACCTTCGTGGTGATGATCGTGATGGCTGTGGCGGCCATCGATGTGTTCTTCCGAGCCCGCGCCCAGGCCGATCAATACGTCAAGCGGCAGGCGACCGCTGCTGGCTTCGATGATTTTTACCGCCGGCGGCAGTTCTTCTGCCACTTCCAGGCGCACACGGGCCAGGTCTTCAGGGCTGATCAGGTCGGACTTGTTGAGGATCACCAGGTCGGCGCTGGCCAGTTGGTCGGCGAACAGCTCGTGCAGCGGCGATTCGTGGTCCAGGTTCGGGTCGAGTTTGCGCTGGGCATCAACCTGGTCCGGGAAGGCGGCGAAAGTACCGGCCGCCACGGCCGGGCTGTCGACTACGGTGATCACGGCGTCAACGGTGCAGGCGCTGCGGATTTCCGGCCACTGGAATGCCTGGACCAAGGGTTTTGGCAGGGCCAGGCCCGAAGTTTCGATGAGGATATGGTCGAGGTCGCCGCGACGGGCCACCAGTTCGCGCATCACCGGGAAGAACTCTTCCTGGACCGTGCAGCACAGGCAGCCATTGGCCAATTCGTAGACGCGGCCGTTGGCTTCTTCCTCGGTACAGCCGATGGAGCATTGCTTGAGGATTTCACCGTCAATGCCCAGCTCGCCGAACTCGTTGACGATCACCGCGATACGGCGCCCCTGGGCGTTATCCAGCATGTGGCGCAGCAAGGTGGTCTTGCCCGAGCCGAGGAAGCCGGTAACGATGGTGACGGGGAGTTTGGCCAGTGTTTTCATCGGATGCCCTTTGGGGCGGGCATACGGGACGAGTGGCCCTGCGCGGGAGCGCAGGAGCAGAATTCGCCACCGGATCACCCCGCCCGGTTGAAGTAGAAAATCGGTTGCGAGGCAGGTCTCCTGGCTTGGGGCTTGCCGGCGGTGATGCCGGCGCTGGCTGCGCCTTCCCGCCTTGTTCAGGCAGTGGCGTGGCAGTCAGATAAACCCTTTACAGTTGCGGGGGCAGCCGCGGCATTGACCGCGTTCCCTTCTTAGCTTCGGCCTGGGCCGAAGAACCTCGAAGGTGCAAGGCTACGCAGTGCGCGGGGACGGGTCAATGTCCGAGCGTTTGGCACTAAGCAGCGCCAGGCGCTCCAGCATGCCTTCGCTCGCCGCCGGCCCGGCCTGGACGCTGCATTGCTCGACGGACACGCGTGCACCGTCGGCGTCCACCACCGCCACTTCCACCGGGCGCCGGGTTTTCCGGTCGACCAATTGCAGGCTTTCACCTTCGTTGGCGAAGTGGCGGTTGCCCCAGCCGATGAACGCCATGATCACCACCCGGAAATCCTCGCCAACCGGCGTCGGTACGTACTCGAAACGGGGCGGCCGCTCGCTGTATTGCCGGCGTTCCAGCAGTCCCGCTTCCACCAGGCTGTTGAGCCGGCGAGTGAGCATGTTCGGAGCGATTCCCAGGCTCTGGGAAAACTCGTCAAAACGCCGCAACCCTTGCAGCGCGTCGCGCATGATCAGGATGCTCCACCACTCGCCTACCCGTTCCACTCCACGGGCTACCGGGCATTCGGCATTCACCAGCGACTTACGTTGCATTGCAGTTCCTCTGTGGGGCGGCTACGGAAATTTCAGCTATCGGATGTTACTTTCATAATGATAGTTTCGTCCATGCATTGCTACCAACCTGAAATTTGCGGAGCTAAGCGATCATGAGTAAGCGAATTGTTGTGACCGGCATGGGTGCAGTGACACCGCTGGCAACCGGCGTGGAACAGACCTGGAAGCGCCTGCTGGCCGGTGAATCCGGGATTCGCAGGCTACCCGAGGCATTGATCGGCGACCTGGCAATCAGCATCGGCGGCCAAGTGTTGGACCGCATCCAGGACCCTGAAGCCGGCTTTGACCCGGACACTGTCATCCCGGCCAAGGAACAACGCAAGATGGACCGGTTCATCGTGTTTGCCCTGGCAGCCGCGCAAGAGGCCCTGGCCCAGGCTGGCTGGAGTCCGCAGACGCCATCGCAGCAGGAACGTACCGCGACAATCATCGCCTCCGGCGTGGGTGGTTTTCCCGCGATTGCCGAGGCCGTTCGTACGGCTGACAGCAAAGGGCCTCGCCGCCTGTCACCGTTCACGATCCCGTCATTCCTCGGCAACATGGCGGCCGGGCACGTGTCGATCCAGCATCAACTTAAAGGTCCGCTGGGCTCCCCCGTCACTGCCTGCGCCGCCGGCGTACAGGCGATTGGTGATGCTGCGCGAATGATCCGTGCCGGCGAAATCGACATCGCCGTGTGTGGCGGCGCCGAAGCCTGTATCCACCGAGTCAGCCTCGGCGGTTTTGCTGCGGCGCGTGCGCTGTCCAGCGATTACAACGACACGCCGGCATTGGCTTCCCGCCCGTTTGATCAAGGCCGCGACGGGTTTGTGATGGGCGAAGGTGCCGGGCTGTTGGTGATCGAGGAACTGGAGCATGCATTGGCTCGCGGGGCGACGCCTATCGCAGAGCTGGTGGGCTACGGCACCAGCGCCGACGCCTATCACATGACCTCGGGCCCGGAAGATGGCTCGGGTGCACGCAGGGCAATGGAACTGGCGATCGCGCAGGCAGGGATCAGCGCCGCACAGATCCAGCACTTGAACGCCCATGCCACGTCGACCCCCGTAGGCGACAACGGCGAACTGGCAGCGATCAATACGCTGTTCGGTGCAAATGCCAGCGTCGCGATCAGCGCCACCAAGTCGGCGACCGGCCATCTGTTGGGCGCCGCGGGCGGGATCGAGGCGATCTTCACCGTGCTCGCCCTGCGCGACCAGATTGCCCCGGCGACCCTCAACCTGGATAACCCGGACCCCGCCGCCGATGGGCTGGATATGGTCCGGGGCCAAGCTCGGTCGTTGCCGATTGAATACGCGATTTCCAATGGGTTTGGATTCGGCGGCGTGAATGCCAGCGTGCTGTTCAAACGCTGGCAATAACCCGGCGATTTGACGCCCATCGCCCGCCCATGCTCTCCTACACATCTTGTTTCGGGTGCCCTTCACAGGGTGAAACGGGAAACCGGTGAGTCATGTTCCTTTACTCAAGGGCGTGACGAGTCCGGTGCTGCCCCCGCAACGGTAAGCGAGTGAAGCATCAAAACCACTGTGCCTCTACGGCATGGGAAGGTGATGCTTTCAAGGCCCAGGCCCCTCGCAAGCCCGGAGACCGGCCCGAAAAAATCAGATAACAAACCCGCGGTGGGCGGGCGCTGTTCAGAACCCTGCGTGCCTGGCTCGCGGGGTTTTCATGCGCTCGTGTCACCCTGAAACCCTGAAGGGACGCGCCATGTCGATCATCAGCAGCACCGCCTCTACCGCCAGCACCACCGCCACCCTGAGCCAACGCCTGACTGCCGCCATCGGCGCGTCGATCCTCGGCGCGTGCCTGGTGTATTTCGCCGGTTTCTCGCACATCGAAGCGGTGCACAACGCCGCCCACGATACCCGCCACAGCGCTGCGTTCCCGTGCCACTGAGACCTGCCGACATGATCAAGCGTATTGCCCAAACCGCAGGTTTCACCGGCCTCCTGGCCGCCTTGCTGCTGACCTTGCTGCAAAGCTTCTGGGTTGCCCCGCTGATCCTGCAGGCGGAAACCTTCGAAAACGCCCCGGCCGCGACCGAAGTGCATGAACATGCCGAAGCCACGGCCCACACCCACGACGCTGAAGCCTGGGAGCCGGAAGATGGCTGGCAGCGTGTGCTGTCGACTACGGGCGGTAACCTGGTGGTCGCCGTAGGTTTTGCCCTGATGCTTGCCGGCCTGTACACCCTGCGTGCACCGACCCGTACGGCCCAAGGCCTGCTGTGGGGCCTGGCCGGTTACGCCACCTTTGTGTTGGCGCCGACCCTGGGCTTGCCGCCTGAATTGCCGGGGACTGCGGCGGCAGACCTGGCGCAACGGCAAATCTGGTGGATCGGCACTGCCGCTTCGACCGCTGCCGGTATCGCGCTGATCGTGTTCGGTCGTAACTGGCTGCTGAAAATCCTGGGCGTGGCGATCCTGGCTGTGCCCCATGTGATTGGCGCACCACAGCCGGAAGTCCACTCGATGTTGGCGCCGGAGGCTCTGGAAGCTCAATTCAAGATCGCCTCGCAGTTGACCAACGTTGCCTTCTGGCTGGCGCTGGGCTTGATCAGTGCCTGGCTGTTTCGCCGTAACCGTGATGGTCAGTATTCGGCATGATCCTGGCGGTTGGCCTGGGGTGTCAGCGGGGTTGTTCTGTCGACATCCTGCGTGAACTGTTCAACGCCGCCCTTGCCGAGGGTGGCATTGAGCGTCAGCGCATCACTGCGCTGGCCAGCCTTGATCTCAAGCAGGATGAGCCGGGGCTACTTGAGTTGGCAGAGATTCTGGAGCTGCCTTTGGTGGTTTTCAGTGCGGCGCAATTGGCGCCCTATGAAGATCGATTGAGCCATAAGTCGGAGACGGTTTTTGCTTATACCGGTTGCTACGGCATCGCGGAAAGTGCGGCCCTGGCACTGGCAGAACACCTGTCCCAAGGCCCTGCTACCCTGCTGATCACTCGCAAAAAAACCGCCCAGGCCACCTTTGCATTGGCTTGCGCCGGCTGAATTCCCGATAATCGTCAGCTTTGATCATGAGTAATCTTCATCTGGAGGGCTGCTCGCGTGCTTTTTTTCACAGGAATGAATCCATGACTGTCTTTTTCATCGGCGCAGGCCCAGGCGATCCGGAATTGATCACGGTCAAGGGGCAGCGGCTGATTCGCAGTTGCCCGGTGATTATCTATGCCGGCTCGCTGGTACCGGCGGCGGTGCTTGAGGGGCATCAGGCGGAGTTGGTGGTCAACAGTGCGGAGCTGCATCTGGAGCAGATCATTGGGCTGATCAAGACGGCCCATGAGAAAGGCCAGGATGTGGCGCGGGTGCATTCCGGGGATCCGAGTTTGTACGGGGCGATTGGGGAACAGATTCGGCTGTTGCGGGAGCTTGGGATTGGGTTTCAGATCATTCCCGGGGTGACGGCGGTGGCGGCGTGTGCGGCGTTGTTGGAGGCTGAGCTGACGTTGCCGGACATTGCGCAGAGTGTGATTTTGACGCGGTATGCGGATAAGACGGCGATGCCTGAGGGTGAGGTGTTCAGTAGCCTGGCGCAGCATGGGACGACCATGGCGATTCACCTGGGGGTGAATCATCTGGAGAAGATCGTGGCTGAGTTGGTGCCTCACTATGGGGAGGATTGTCCGATTGCGGTGGTGCATCGGGCGACCTGGCCGGATCAGGATTGGGCCATTGGTACGCTGGCGGATATTGCCGGGAAGGTGGCAGCCAAGGGATTTCGGCGTACGGCGTTGATTCTGGTGGGTCGGGTTTTGGCCAGTGACAGTTTTGGTGAGTCGTCGTTGTATCGTGCGGGACATGCGCATTTGTATCGGCCCTGAGGGGGGGATGGGGTACATATCCGTTATTTAGGTAACGGCGGCTTATGGTTCCGCTCTTACAGCGGCTCACTTTTGAAGAGCGCAAAAGTAAGCAAAACGCTCTTGCCCCACCACTCGGCTCCTCGCTTAGGCTCGGAGTGCCCTCACTCCGGCTTTGGACCGTGGGCCGCCGTCATGGGCCATCCCTGGCCCAGGACGGCTAACCCGGCGTCCTGCCGGGTTACCCACGCTCCAAAGCCTGCGTTCGGCCAGCGTGGTTTAACGGGGCGCCCAAGATCAAGATCAAAAGCAGATCAAGAGCACAGCGGCCTACCGGCCGGCTTGAGTGTTGAAGAGCAAAAGCCAAATCAAAAGCTAAAGCGGGCACGGTCCAAATGTGGGAGCGGGCTTGCTCGCGAAGGTCGTTAACGATGACGCGGGCATTCTGAATGAACGCGGCGCTCTCAGGTTTTTCGCGAGCAAGCCCGCTCCCACAGAAAAGCAGATCTGCTTTCGCTCTGGTCTTTGCTTTTGCTTTTAACACTCAAGCCGGCCGGGAGGCCGCTGTGCTGTTGCTTTTGATTTTGATCTTAGGCGCCCCGTCAACCACGATGGCCGCAAGTAGGCACGGTGGAGCGGGTAAATCGGCAGGGATGCCGATTTAGCCGCGCCGGGCCATGGATGGCCCGTCGCGGCGGCCCGCGGAGCCGGGCCGGAGTGCGGGCATGCCGAGCCTAAGCGAGGCACCGAGTGGTGGGGCAAAGACCTTTTGGTTACTTTTGGGGCGTTTGCCAAAAGTGACCCGCTGTAAGAGCGGAACCATAAGCGGCCGTTACCGCAACAACGGATATGTACACAACATACCTAACCCAAACCATAAAAAAACGACGCTCACGGGGCGCCGTTTTTCACATCCGCAGCGAACACCCTTAGTAGTAGGCGTTTTCTTTCTGCGTATGGTCAGTCACATCCCGCACACCCTTGAGCTCCGGAACCCGCTCAAGCAGCGTACGCTCAATCCCCTCACGCAAGGTCACGTCCGCCTGGCCGCAGCCCTGGCAACCGCCACCAAACTTCAACACAGCAATACCATCATCAACCACGTCAATCAGACTCACCTGACCACCGTGGCTGGCCAACCCAGGATTAATCTCGGTCTGCAGGTAATAGTTGATGCGCTCGTTAATCGGGCTATCCGCATTAACATTCGGCACCTTGGCGTTCGGCGCCTTGATGGTCAGTTGGCCGCCCATGCGATCCGTGGCGTAATCAACCACCGCATCGTCAAGGAACGCTTCACTGAACGCATCGATATACGCGGTGAAGCTTTTCAGCCCCAACGCCGTATCTTCAGGTTTTTCTTCTCCCGGCTTGCAGTAGGCAATGCACGTCTCAGCGTACTGGGTGCCGGGCTGGGTGATAAAGACGCGGATGCCAATGCCCGGGGTGTTCTGCTTCGACAGCAGATCAGCCAGGTAATCGTGGGCGGCGTCGGTAATGGTTATGGCGGTCATGGAAACTCCTCGCAGGCTTGCCGGCAGTTTACGCCAAATTATTACCGAGGTACAAAGTCCTAGTATTTTTGTCGGGAAAGAACCAACCGTTCGTCGCCATCGAACCAGCCTTTGAGCCGACGATAACTGCCCTTTTCCAGCCAGTGGTAGCTGGCCAGCGACCCAAGGGCGATCAGCACCACGCACACGCCGAGCATCACGTAGGCGTTAACCCCATAACGCTGGGCGACAAAACCACCCGCCGACAGCACCAGCACGTGCATCAGATAGACCGAGTAGGAACAATCCCCCATCACCTTGAGCAGCCGGCTGCGCTCGAAATAGCGTTCCATCGAGATACAGGCCACCACCAGCACCGCACTAGGCAAGCCCCAGGTCAGGGCCCGCGGCGATGCCGGCCAGTGATAGATCGCCAGCAATGCCCCCGCAATCCCCAGCAATGGAAGCCACAGCCCGGGGCGAATCCAGCCCTTGCGGTAGAGCATGCCGATGCCTATCCCCAGCAGGAACTCATACACGATGTCCGAACGATAGAAATCGCTGATCCAGCCGAAAGAAGTCCACGCCTGGCACACCGCAAACAACAACGCGCCCACCACCAGCACCCGCCACTGCCGGCGAAACAGCAACGCCCAGGCAAACAGCACGTAGAAGAGCATCTCGTAGTTCAGGGTCCAGCCGACATTCAAGGTCGGGTACACCCCATAACCACCGGGATTTTCGGAAGGTATGAACAACAAGGACATCAACACATGGGCCGCATCGACGCTCTGGTCCGGCAACACCGGCCGCGCAAACACCACCAGCAGCGCCATCAACAGCGTGTAGAACCAGTAGGCCGGGACGATTCGCAGCAGGCGATACAGCAGGAATCGCCAGGGCGGCAGCTGTTTGTTCTCGGTGGAGAGGAAGATCACCAGGCCGCTGATCACAAAAAACACATCCACGCCCGCCGCACCTTTGTCGACAAACAGGTGGCCCAGCGCCGAATCGGCCTTAAAGCCAAAGAAAATCTGCATGAAGTGATGACCCACCACGGTCCAGGCCGCCAGGGCGCGCAGTGCCTGTACTGAAATCAACATCGTCGACCCGCTCTCCCAACCCTCAACACCGGTTATTCAGGTGCCTATGGCTTGGGACAGCCGTCGACGGTCAAAGGTCGATCAAAGATTCTCGTAGCGGTTCATGTCCAGCACGCCCTCTTCCACCGGCGTGGTTTCGCGGATGTACTGCGACAGGTCGTGGAAGTACTGCCAGAACTGCGGGTGACTGCGGCGGATGCCCCAGCGGTCGACAATCTTCTCGAAGCGATTGGCGTCCTTGGCATTCTCCATGGCAGCGACAAACTCCGGCACTTGCTGCGCCGGAATGTTGAACATGAAGTTCGGGTAGCTGCTCAGCACGCCGGGATAAATGGTCACGGTGTCCAGGCCCGGCTGATAGCGATAAGCCTCACCGAGCATAAAGGCCACGTTGCTGTGGGCGCGGTTGCGCAACAGGCTGTACATCTCACGTTTGCCGCTGCGGGTTTCGATGCGCAGCATGGTCGCTTCCGGCAACAGGTCGATCACCTTGAGCCCCGCCGCCGGGCGGTTGGTCAGGCGGCTCAGGGCCTGTTCGGCGTCCTGCAACGCAGGGTCAATGCCCGGACGCGAGCAATAGGCGCTGACGCAACGGTTGATCGGGTCCGGGCTGGCGTTCAGGTCGCCGTAGCGGGCCAGCAACTGGTTGGCGAAGTCGCGCTTGGGGTCCTTTTCATCGAGTTTGAGGCCCGTGGGCTTGTCATCGTCGATGGCTTCATAGTCCAGCCACAGCTTGACCTTGCCGCTGTTCTGGTACCAATCGTCAAGGAAGTCATCCCGCGAGTCCGCCGGCATCAGGCGCAGGAAGTTCTGCTCGGCACCGTTGCGGATCAGGTCGAAATACAGGCGCGTCTGGGCCTGATGGGAAACGTTGCCGAACACATCGAAATTCACCGCCAACTGGTAGTAGGTGCGCTCCAGCAGCGGATAGTCGAACAGCCACAGGGTTTGCGGCACTTCGCCAATCAAGCCCTTGGTCACCGAGGCGCTGTCGAAGTGACGGAAGATGCTCAACAAGGCGTTGTCGTTGCCCGCCCACAGGCTCGACCAGCTCGGCGGCGGCAGGTCGGCATAGCTGTCCCGGCGCAACGCTTCGTACTCGTTGCGCTTGTCGCGGTATTTGAGCCAGAGGCTGAGCACGCTGCCCACATCGTCAATCTGCCCCGGCATCGCCAGCAACGGCGTGGCCTGGCCGCGGTAGCGGGCATCGGTGATGTACAGGTCGTGGTCGGGGTCCTGGAACAGGGTCCAGAAGTTGTCGCGGATCACGTCTGTCGCGATCTGGCCCCGGCATACCGGCCCGCGAATAAAGGTGCGCACGAAGTATTCGGCGTTATCCAGCATGAACTGGTAGCGCGCCTTGGCCGGAATCGCCTCGAAGGTCTCGAACGGGTTTGCGCGCCGGCCCGGCCCGTAGCCCGGCAAGGCTTGCACCTGCCAGTCATCGGTATAGAACAGCGACTTGATCCGGGCCATCTTCTCGGCGCTGAACGGATAGGTGATGTGAGTCTTGTGCACGATCACCCCCTGCACCGGCCACAGGCGGTAGTACACCTGGGTGCCCGGGTCGTCGTTGGGGCGGCGGGTGTTGATCAGGTCGATCGGCTGCCCGCTCGGGGTGCGCGAGCGTACCCACTGGAAGAAATGCCCCGGTTCGCCGCCTTCAAAGTAGATGTGAGCAAGGAACAGGTGCTCGAACAACCAGCGCGCCACCAGGCTTTCCCGGGCCCCGGGCTGGTTGAACAGGTTTTCCCATTGCTGCACTTGCAAGGCTTCCTTGGCACTCGGGGCCAGGCCTTGTTCGTCGATCGGTGCGCCGGAGGCCAGCCAGCGTTGCAGGGTCTGGTACTGCTGGTCGGTCAGGCCGGTGACGGCTAGGGGCATGCCTTCCTTCGGGTGGTTACCTGCGTAGGCGTTGAACTCCCCCGGCATCGGGCAGGTGTTTTCGCGGCTCAGGCCCAGCACGATGTCGTCGGGCAGCTTGGCGTTGGGCGCAAGCGGCGCGTTATGCCCCAGCTCCAGCATGCGGGCCATCAGTGCGGCCTGGCTGCCCTGGGCGTCGAGTACCGAGTAGAAATCCTTTTGCTGCCAGGCGGCTTTGCCGAAGGCGTCATAGAACAAACGGGTGGGCTGGCTGGCCTGGCTGCGCTCGCCGTCGTACACCGGCACCTTGGTCGCGCCACGTGCGGCGCCTTCGGCACTGCCCAGATTGAGCTGGCAGGCCGAGTCGTAGCAGGCGTGGCAGGCCACGCATTTCTCGGTGAAGATCGGCTGGATGTCACGGGTATAAGAGATCGCCGGGGCGGGACCTTCTGCCTGTGCGGTAAGGGCGAACAGCGCAAACGCGGCGCTGACGATGAGGCGAAGTGACATGTTTCCGGTCCCGATTCAATGCGTGCAGTGAAAAACCCGTCGATTCTACCGATGTAACGCCCCCGCCAACATGAGCGATATTCATGCAAACCCAGCACATGCTCTAAAAGCGCACAGGTTTGTTATGATCTTCGCCCTCCGTAATACCTGACCAGAGTAGTCCCATGCCCGATCGTAGCGCTCGTCTGCAAGCCCTCCACCAAGCCCTCAAGGAACGCATCCTGATCCTCGACGGCGGCATGGGCACGATGATCCAGAGCTATAAACTGGAAGAGCAGGACTACCGTGGCAAACGCTTCGCCGACTGGCCGAGCGACGTCAAGGGCAATAACGACCTGCTGGTGATCACCCGTCCGGACGTGATCGGCGGCATCGAAAAAGCCTACCTGGATGCCGGCGCCGACATCCTGGAAACCAACACCTTCAACGCCACGCGCATTTCCATGGCCGACTACGGCATGGAAGACCTCGCCTACGAACTAAACGTAGAAGGCGCGCGCCTGGCGCGCAAGATCGCCGACGCCAAGACCCTGGAAAACCCGGCCAAGCCGCGCTTCGTCGCCGGCGTGCTCGGTCCGACCAGCCGTACCTGCTCGCTGTCGCCCGACGTAAACAACCCCGGCTACCGCAACGTGACCTTCGATGAGCTGGTGGAAAACTACACCGAAGCCACCAAAGGCCTGATCGAAGGCGGCGCCGACCTGATCCTGATCGAAACCATTTTCGACACCCTCAACGCCAAGGCCGCGATCTTCGCCGTACAGGGCGTGTTCGAAGAATTGAACGTCGAACTGCCGATCATGATCTCCGGCACCATCACCGACGCCTCCGGCCGTACCCTGTCGGGCCAGACCACCGAAGCCTTCTGGAACTCGGTCAGCCACGCCAAGCCGCTGTCCGTGGGCCTGAACTGCGCACTGGGCGCGAGCGAGCTGCGTCCGTACCTGGAAGAGCTGTCGAACAAGGCCAACACCCACGTTTCCGCCCACCCGAACGCCGGCCTGCCCAACGAATTCGGCGAGTACGATGAACTGCCGTCGGAAACCGCCAAGGTCATCGAAGAATTCGCCCAGAGCGGCTTCCTGAACATCGTCGGTGGTTGCTGCGGTACCACCCCGGGCCATATTGAAGCCATCGCCAAGGCCGTGGCCGGTTACGCACCGCGCCCGATCCCGGACATTCCGAAAGCCTGCCGCCTGTCGGGACTGGAACCGTTCACCATTGATCGCAACTCGTTGTTCGTCAACGTCGGCGAGCGCACCAATATCACCGGTTCCGCCCGCTTCGCCCGCCTGATCCGTGAAGACAACTACACCGAGGCCCTGGAAGTCGCCCTGCAGCAGGTGGAAGCCGGCGCCCAGGTGATCGACATCAACATGGACGAAGGCATGCTGGATTCGAAGAAGGCCATGGTGA
>Ga0247742_10001115_pt1 | contig 19468 bp, 21 predicted proteins | sample UWRJL208509C2_FD_180944 | JGI IMG/M metagenome (GOLD analysis project Ga0247742, IMG submission 180944) | Plant litter microbial communities from Arlington Agricultural Research Station in Wisconsin, United States - UWRJ-L208-509C-2 | ecosystem: Environmental > Terrestrial > Plant litter >... | reverse complement strand
GATGCGGTAGATGTTATAGGGAGGTGGTGCGCACATAACATTGGCAGTCATGACGGTGGCAGCGATGGTGGCACACGTTCAATGGTGTTGACAATGGATAACGACGAAACAGAGGTAACCCACCATAACGCTGTGTTGGACCCAAGTTGTACTTTCTGCGTAAGAAAGATAGCACTCACGTGCAGGTACAAAGTCTAGATCAAGTCCAGACCATGACCTCACTCCAGTCGATCCAACGCTCTCCGCGATATGGTGCAATGTTATCTTGTGACCAATTCGTTACTCTCAGGATGATGTACGACGTTGGGCGCTTGCGCTTTCAACCTTGTTTTCATGAGTCCCAATTTGGAGAAACTAATATCAAGCGCCGAGAATCACATGTGACACAAGAGCATCCTTTACTATCGTGAGATACACAAAAAGCACTTGCCCGAAAGAAAGCGTTTTTTATGTAATGAGATTTTTAATTCTCAGATATATCTGTTCGAATGCTTTCAATTTTGAACTAGACCAGAACCGAACCCAAAGTCCAGTTTACGATTCTGAAAAGCTTAGAGCATCACTAATGAGTCATGCTTCCTTTTCAACATTCAACATATATATATATATATAGATATTTTATAGATCCTCCGCCCTTCAGCGATCCACGTAGCTTTTCAACAACCAATTTTTCAACATATACTCCCGGCCATCGCTCATTGGCGAAAAAGACCTAGAAATGGAGGTTGTGAGGGTGGAGCGTTTGGTGCGAAGGTCTCAACCGATCGCAAAGTGTGGTAGATGCGGCGCTTCTTGGGAGAGACTAGTGGGTGCAATAGATTCAAGAATTTCAAGTTGACGATTGATGATAGACTAAGATACAGCTGTGGATAAATCACACTATCAGACCTACCATCACCCTCTCCATTGGACATATTTTCGCAAATCTGACAGCCAGACCTTCGTCTTGAACGTGACCGGAAGAAGCAACTTCCTATATGGTTAGGCATCAAGCGAGTACAGTAACACTCGAGTCTTGAGGAATGAGAACATCACGCGCTTTGAAATCAGCATAACTGACGGTATGACTGATATTCAATTCCCTTGAATACACCTTTCATGATGTGTATCATGGGCTTGACATAAAAAAAGTTCCAATGGAGATGACGGCCGCCATCGCGAACAACGTCTTTCGGGACTTGCCGGTGGGCTTCACTAGGCCTCAATTCGAATCCTGGCTGGCACTGCTTGCCATTGGAACATCATTGAAACTGAAACATGTCCATCAGCAACCAAAAGAACCATCGAAAGGGCTCTGACTGGCTCGTCGTTCACCCCTCTGATCCAATTCCAGAGTGGTTACCAATCCCTGACTATGGTATGACTGCGCTCAAGTTTCTTAATCAAGAGGGCTCACTGTATGTGACATAGATGGAGACAGAGCAGAACCAGCTGGTACGGTTCGGCAACGCGATTCTTAAGTGGATATTGATCTCCATATTCTTGTTCAGTAATTGAGCCAACGGCAAACACAACCGCTCCGGAAGTTCAGTGGGCGGACGGCAGCGTGCTGCCATTGCCTTGGCTTCCTAAACCTAATGAACCTCTCACCAACCTCCTTGCCCAGGTACTGCACCTTTGCTTCCACAGTACTCTTGGAAACTGATTGTTTTGAGGATGAGAGTCATGTTCGCCAGCTGGCTACTTCGGGAAAACGTGCCGTAGACGCAGACTGGATCAAAGCTCTGCAATACACGACATTTGAGGACGCTCAGACAGCCGCATTCCACATCAAGGAAAATATTGCTCAAGCTAACATTATTATCTTGGATGGTTGCCCATACGATGCAGTGTTACTGGAGCTTGATCAATTAGAGACTGCTTTCAACTTACATGCCGCCTCTCGAGTGACTGTGCAAGGTATGTCAATCCTTTCCACCTGACATGGGATCTGCGTATGTTTTATTGCCACTAGATTCCGTCCTTCGGTGCAACCGTCATATTAACACCACTTTACGCCTTCCATTGGGAGAGTTCTGTCGTCAAGCTTCAAGGAAGGAGTCTGTTCAGGCCGTCTTTGCCTCCATGAGACATACCACAAGTGATCCAGAGTTCATCAAGTGAGTGCTTAATGACCTCGTTACGAATTAGATGTCACATCGCTTCAGATTCATAGACGAAGGGTATTCGTCATGGCACCTTCTTGGTGGTTACTTCCCCGAGTGCACCCTCATTCCTGTAGACGTTCAAAGGGCGAGGGCCTGGATTATGCTCTTACATGCAGGGTACTACTCTTGTGCGAGAATTGTTCCAGACGGGTGTTGCTCTTGGGCCCAGATCCTGTCTGGCACTGTCCAATGGATTTTTCACCGACCAAGGTTGGATAATCCCAACCGTCGCGATCTCCATCTCGCTACTGAGAACTACAGGCTCGCCTATGATACGCATGGAGGTCATGTCAGTGAAATGGAGACCTTTACTGTGTCCGGAAAACCCGGTACTATCATGTACGCTCTTTGCTCTTATATCTTCCTTCTGGACGCTCTGATTCATATAACAGCATCATTCCTCCTGGATCCTTCCATGAGTTGTATGCTGCAACTTCGGCTGTGGTCATTGGTGGTCATTTCTACACTGCAAACACCATGCACCTCACTGAAATAACTCGAGGAATTGAGAGGAGGCTTGCACATTCTCAATTTTCGCAACCTGCACAAAGTGGTACATGGCTGACTTTGGTCTCTATGATGTGTGCTATACCATATGTTGTGCAACATAGTAAGTGGTATCCCATTCTGTGATCATGGTCTTACTACTTTCAGGTATTGGCACGAAATCATTGACAGCATGGTGTCGAATGCTCAAGAAACCCTCAGAATATGCTCTTAATGGCTCAAACCTGAAAGATATCCCAGATGGATCCCTGCTTATCAACCATGCCAAAATGCAGAGCACCAAGCTCATGAAAGGATTAAATTTGGATGACAGTATCTGGAACTACAAGTCAATGACTGGTTATGCAAAGCCCAAATCTGATTTTATCTTTGATGCTGGCAGTTGGTTTGAGCCTGGTGTATCTGTTGGCATATCCACTCATGTATTGAGTTAACTTCTGTAGGCATTAATGCATGATCATCTGAGAAAGTTAGCTCTCCCAAGCGCATTAGAGCAAAGAAGCCAGTAATAAGCATGGCGACAAAAAGTAAGTCATCATGTGAGGAATGGTGATAGTGGGAAATGACGACGCCAACGTCATCCGTGGTGAGCGCTCCTTTACAATTTGTTGGGGAGCCTTTCAATCGAGGGTAACCCTTGAGAGTACATTGCACCATGGGCGATTTGCATGTGTTGCAGTCATTAGGGTAGAGCGAAACGTCAAACGACCGATAACAAGACTGCCAGGTACCACCGAACACAGCGAACGGCAACACACATGTCCACACCATCCTCACACTGACATATTCCGGACGTCGCGAATCACGCCAGCACTACAAACGTCGCGAACAATGGATAACAGGAAGCTAGTATAGAACGCCAGGACCAACGACATCTACTCGCCAGTAGCACGAAGACCAACCGTTGGTGACCAAGTGGGAACGCACATGCGCAGTCGTCGAGGATGAGTGGAATCCAGATCGTCACCAGCACCCTAGGGTGTTGGTAATGCTTTTTGCTCATATATTACAAGAAGTCCTAGTAAGTAGGTACATAGTCATATACGTATCGCGCATTCAATGCTGCTGCTATTCCATACAATGCATCGTGTCTATTACATTTAATTGGTCTAATATACATGTTAGAGTGCCATAAGACCCAAAAGTTGCACCGTAAGCGGCAGGAATAGCGGAACCGGTGGGTAAAGCACCTACTCGAACATCGCCGAAGTGCCTGGATGTGCCCAGGCAAGTTGAGCACGTTCCTAGCCCGAGCTAGGAAACAAGAGGTGTTGGATCGACCGATCACGAACATTGGATCTGGCCAAGGGGGTGTCACCGGAAGATTCCGAAACACCCACTTCACTCAAGTTGAGCCCGACGCTACACTCGGGGTCCCTTCTGCATTAGGCAGGTGCCATCAGTCCCGCTACAGAAGCGTCAATGCCCCTTTGTCTTGTTTGCTTTTCGTCGGTGCAATGTACTTAGAAATTTGTGGGCAAACTATACAATCGCTAACCACACCGATAATTTCTTGGATAGCGGCCGTTGTGAAGGAGCGGAACTGTCTTAAAAGGCTTGAGTTGGCCTCTCCTTGCAAAGTCCGGCTCATAAGTCTCGACCGTCTCTACTCACTCCCCTTACACCGCTTAGTGTTCGAACAACCAAAATAAATCCAGAGACGCATCCATACCCAAGTAGAATGCTAGCTCTCGCTTATGGCAGTACTTGATTTTACAAGAAGCGGGCGAGGAAATGGTGGAACTTGCCGTCGTTCTTGGATGTTGGTTGTCGTATTGAGAAGACTGTTTATCTGAAGACGCTGTGATAGGATTAATATTGGGGGTAAAGGGAGTTATATAAAGTAAATATTTAGCTAATGACGTTCGTGTCAATGGTACGCCTGCCCGTTTGTAGTTATACTTCAAGTTCGTTGTCTCGGAAATTTTGGCTATAGTTACTCGACGCCACCGAGTTGGAAGTCAAATCAATGGGGGCCATCTGCAATTTTCAGTGTTATATGACGCCCAGAATTTGCTTGAAACTCCACTTACACGACACCGAATGTTTACCGCAAGATTTCAACTTCGCCTTACACCTCACGCACATGATCCTCATCCTGTCGTGGCTTCTCGTGTAGCACAATAGCCATATAGATCCAGTCGCATGGATCAAAACCAACGTCCAGTTTCGCCTAACTTTATTCTAATGATTTCGCAAGATAGTATCACTCCTCGCGAACGAGAAATTGGCGCTGGACTAATGGCACCTGCCTAATGCAGAAAGGACCCCTAGTGTAGCTTCGGGCTCAACTTGAGTGAAGTGGGTGTTTCGGAATCTTCCGGTGACACCCCCTTGGATCTGGCCACGCGAGCGAGGAATCAGACGGGAACCGAACATCGGCAGTCATCCGGCAGCACCATCCATCAGGCGAAGAGCCGTTGCGGCTTCCCGGCTCATCTATCGTCGAATAAGAGAATGTACAGTAGGTATCAGTGGAAAACATCACTATCGTGCAATGCTGGCATCATAATAGACGCTTGCGAGATATTATATGGTAGTGAGAATGGTAAAGGAGTGGTATCTCTGAAATGGGCATGACGTGGCCTTCGAGGGGAGTCACCATGGACATTGCGGGTCGATGGTAAGTGCTGTGAGCGACGTGCATCGTAGGCAGCCTCTGCGACCACAGATCTGCCTTGATATTCCTCTGGAATACCTAACTTGGCTTCCTCTTCGTTTGTTATAGTAATTCTATTACGGAATTCATGGAGATTCCGACTGGGGGCTATATTTGTCTCCCAAGACGGATGTCGTTCTTGAAGGTGACGGTGCATGTTATACTTCCAGTGGACGTCATTGCAAACAAGACACTCAATAGGGACGTTGGTACAAGCTTTCTGCTTTGAGATCTTAGCCGCTGCACTGATTCTGAAATCATAGGCATTCTCGCAGTTAGCTGCGACTGCCTTTCCGCTCTGAATTTGTACCTTGCATACACCATTCAGCATAGATCGGCCGCATAACCCACATGGATACTCAGTGGATACCTTAATTCTAAGGTTTCAGTACAACGAAAGAGAGATGAGATGACTCGGATGCCTTACAGCTCGTATGGGCTCTGCTTCCTCGTTAACACCCCTCAGCTTTCGAAGAATATGATGGCCCATGTGGTTCTGGCGGTCAGGCCCCGATACTTGTTGATGGCATATAGGACAAGAAGATGGGGCGTCTGCGACTGATGGAGCGGTAATTTCGGTGGTAGAATGTATAATTGTTTGCTGCGAATCTGAGAAGATAATGAGGTCAACACACTGAACGGAAAAGATTCAATTGACTTACCATTATTTAAAGTGGCTGTATATGGGAAAGCACCTTCACGGACTTGACCAAAGAGAGGGATTTCTGATCGAGCCCCCTCGTCTCCCAACACGAATTGGACAAGCTTGGCTTGGATCTCAGATAATGTCTTCTCTGTGATCACCCAGGTGCTCCCCAGCGCCAAATCCGACGTCATAGCAGGAAGTGCGGGCAGCTTGTTGACTGCAACGGACTTGGCATGGACAGACGTCAATGGGTACACGAGACAACCACTGATCGTCACATTAAGGTTACGGAGACGATTCGAGGTGACCAAGGTTGTCGGCTGTCTTTGTGTTGTGGCTCGCCGAGACTTGAACGTGTCCAGCGCAACAAATTGCGAGTCCCATGCCCATGATATGGCCGTGTCTCCCAGAGACTCGAGAACTGGATGTAAAGAAAGGACTTGGCCTGAAATAGAATATGTGGACTCAGGGAGGGAGATTTCGTCGATCGGGGCACAGTCAATGTATTTTGAGGATGCCTTCAGCAGTGTACACTGCAGTACAGCTAGAGATACCTTGTTCTCTACGCAAATGAGTGTTGCATAGAGCGAGTTCAGAGAAAAGATATTGCTGCCAGCCGAAGTTGAGTAGATATTAGGTGTTGAACGGTCCCAGTTGTCACCACCGATAGAAAAATAGCGGACACGAAGGAGTCGATCATGGCTTTTGTTGTAATCAACGTCCATTGCGGGGTCCATAAATGTGCGTAAAATGGTCTTCTTATGCACCTTCTTGCCATCGAGCTCCATCCAGATGGAATGAGCTTCGGCAACACCAGCATGCTCCTCTTCAGCCGCCAGAGCTGCCACTCCGTCAAAAGACTGGAAGCTGTAGTCCATCTCTGAGCCAATATCTTGGGACTCTGCTGATTCTCCAAGGGATCGGTCAATTTCTGCGGAGACACCAGGGTACTTTCCACCCTTTGGCCTCATTAGATCGATACCACGCACGGTCCAGTCCTTGAATAACTCTCCAAAGTTAATGATATAACCATACTCCGTAAGAATTTCTTCAGCTTGAAGGACACCACCCTTCCAGCATGCATCCAGATCGCACGTTACTGCACGTAGCTCACCCCTCCATTGACGAGGAGAGAGGTGGTCTGCATCTCGGTTGCGCTTCAGCTTCAATCGAGCTGGTTTACGCTCCCAGTGCGGATATTGTTGGAAGATGGCATCAAGTCTTAGTGCGGAGCCACAACGAATGCGAAACTCGTCAACATCGACGTTTGGTGAATGCGCGCCAATCATTCTAACCCGTCCGAAAAAAGACTTCCAGGACATCGTCACCAAGTAGGCAGATGAAAACTTTTCGCTGAGGATCGAGGACCTTGGTAGGTGCGACACGGAATATTGCAGTCCGAACCATACACTGCAAATCACTGTACAGATGCTGAGGCATGAAATCACTGTCATGTTTGATAAACAAAGCACAGAGAAGGTGGGCAAACTTGACTAGACTGGTGATTTGTTGTGATATTGTGAAGTCAGGATTGATAAACGGCTCAATGAGAGCTTCCATTGTGATGCCCAAGATGGAGAGTGCGCGATGGGTTCGTCTTTCAGAGGGGTCAAATTCGGATTGGTCGAGATGACGAATGTCACCCACAAGGCTCAGCAATTTTATCGCTCTTGGAACATCTTGAGCATCCTTGGGACTGAGGAGGGACTGTATTGATTGAGAGGTTATCGAAGTAGGGTTGAGAAGAGTATGTATTTGGGGGTGGGCATTGCCCGTGACAAAACTGTGATGTTTGTCCCCTGTTTGGCACTGATAGAGCACTGGTTCCTCTTTCAACGCCTCTCGTTCATGGCTTGTGCGGCTTCACCACACATGGAAAATTCACAAAAAAATAACAAAATATTCGAAGAGGTTCTAATGCCTATTTTCTATGTTGTACATTCTATAAATGTTCAAAAGTACGTGAATGGAACCAAATTTGAACAAAGAACAGTGTCTCTCACAACGAGAAATAGTGGAAAGAAAAAAGTAAAACATAGGATTGACGGCCGTATGTCCCCTCTAGAGAGGCCAACACAAATGATCGAAACTTTAGAGGTTGAGGAAGAAATGTCAAGACCTGTCATAGGCTTCCCGATGACACTGATGCTGGCCTGTCAAAATGGCGCGTCATATTTGCGGATTGAGTAGAGTAGAGTGAATTTTCCCTTTCTTTCCCTCTTTCTCCTTCAAATCTACTCTCATTGACTACTGGAAGACGTCTGGGATGTTGAAGAAGCGCACTGCTGCCCAAAGTGCTCATGTCGCACGTATGACGGCGGCAAGGCTTGCAACCGCCGCGACTACTGCCCCCAACTTGCCAAAAACAAGGCGCCAAGGGCTCTTGGAAGCAATGCAGCAGATAGAGGATCAGGACGCGATAATCTGTGACCTCAATTCTCAGTTACGCGCAGCACATATTGCATTCGATGAGCTATCTTCGCGATTGTCTGCTGAAACAGACCGATTCCAGCATAAACTCGATCAGGTCACGTCTCGGCTACTCGAAAGAGACTTGTCAGTATCAAGGGCTACTAGTGCTCTCTCTGTTTCGCAAGAAGAGCTTGAAAAATCTCGCAAGCGAATTCGACGTGTTACTCGAGAAAAGATGGAGATTCGAAAGGCAGAGCGGGAGAAGTTCCAAGTACTGACCAAGGAGCATCAACGGTTTCCGCCTCCGAAAGAAAAATATCTTCGCTTGAAATCGTGGTTGGACAGTCGAAACATGATCTTGAATCTGAGAAACTCACTTCGGCGACCCTCCGCAAGAAAGTTCACAGTCTGGATATGCAGCAGCATCGAGCAAAGCGTGCTCTGCTGTCCAATCGTAAGCACCTCTCGAGAATTCACACTTGGAAGGCCACTACACGAGGTACCTACACAATGGAGGCTCGACAACTTTCTCGGGCACTCCTGCGTGCAGGATGTGCTGGCGATCGTGTTGGCGATGCTATCTATGCCTGCGCGAAAGCATTCAAGGTATGCGTGAAGGGTGTTCCTAGCCGGAGGACTGTCTTTCGGGCCCGAGATGAAGGCGGCCACTTTGGCCTCATGCAGCTAGGCCGCGAAATTACACAAAGCAAGGGTAGACGTGTCGCTCACAAATCATTGTACTGGTCACCACTGACGCATCTTAAACATTTCCTAGGCTTTGGCGAGAGTAGTGATGGAACTACGGATCGCAAAGTTACATACGAATGTCATCATGTCACCATGCCCGTACCGTCATATCTGCCTGGCGTCGACGATTCTGATGAAGCAACTTGGACACCAAAAACGTGCTTTGTGACTGTTGAGCCAGCGTTAGATCACACAGCCAAGACCCAGTTTGAAGGAACAAAGTCAATGGCTACTGAGATCGCTTCAGCCTATTCAAATAGCCCTCTAGCCGCCCGCGATGGTACGACTATGGAACGTGATGACTACATTCGCAAGAACGAGTTCCAGAACATGGACCATGCGTCTGACGGCAAGAAAAAGCTCTCGCTTTGTAAAGAATGGAAGCAAGAGGTAGTGTTACAAGATTCTGGTCGAGAGATATTCAATTCTCTCGAGTCGGGGGACTTCCAGACATCTCTTTCAACTCTTTCAGAGGAGGATATAGCGAGTGCGCGCCAACAGGCTACGTAATACTCTAGTTCTACAATCATCCTTCCCATTACAGTTCTGATCCAATACCTTAGCGATGAGGCTGGAGTTTCTGGCTCGGATGTCGATCGTGTCACGGCAGAGAAACTTCTTATCCAGATCCTCGGGCAACGCAAGGTAGATATGCTCCTTGAACAGGAGCGCGAACTTCTGCTAGAGATCACATTCTCTGGATGCTGCGGACACAAAGACTTAAACGCTTTCAAGTATGGTGTTGCTAAGCTGACGAAGGGATGGGAAGAACGAAACGTCACCCCTCCTATCTTACTTGCGAACAAGGCCAACTCGGCAACAATTCGTCTCGGAACAGACTCTGACAGTGCAGCTGTGCAGGAGGCTATAGACTCGAGTTCTCGAGGTGGCATCAAGGCCGCTAGTCTTGCTGGTGCTCTTTTCAACCACTCTGACGACAAAAAAGACTATCAGGACATCCACCGAAACTTTATGGCATTGAAGAAAGAACTACACGGCGTCAATGACTATTCAAGGTTCCCTGACACGTCGAACACCCGCTACCAATCTCACACATATGCTGCTGCTGAGCTTATGACGTTTCTGGACCTGTACACCGAGATACTCGAGCATGTTCGCGACTCGAAGGTTAAGCCAGGATTCAATCATCTTGAAGGGAACTTATATAAGGCTCTTCAAGACCAGGCGACGCTGACTGAACTGGCGGCAATTTCTCTCTATGGCATCTCTGTGTCATGGCCATATCTCAGCATTGTTCGTGGCGAAGGTGCAACCGTCAGAAATATGCTGGATTCGGATATCATGGACCTTCATCGACGAATCCCTGCATTCTGTGATGAAATCGCTAGCAATCCTCGAAGGCTACTTGACGAAGGCATAGCAGACTTTTCTGGTGTCACGCTCGACGGAAAACCTTGGTTCTATTCTATGGCTGTGATGGCAATTCGTATCTTGGATTCTGAGCTTCCCAATCTTGAGAGCGCTATTTCTGATATCTTCTCCGGCTGTGCAGATGGGTGGCGCCACTTTACCAAGGAATTTAAACCTGGTGGACCTTTCGAACCGCTCACATCAGAGCAACGTCAACGGCTTTTCATTCCAGCAACGAACGACGCCAACGAAGGAGGTCTTGGTTCATGGCGTGTGTGGGTCCGCTACCATCCAAGTAACACAGCCAAAAGCTTCTCGAAAAAAACCCGAGTGGAGAGAAATAACACAGAACGCTTCATCGAGAAGCATTGCAATGAAGAAGACCAAATTCATGTCATGCGACTTGTTCGTGTGGAAGGTGCCAGCGGGGAGAATGCAAAGTTCAAGCAACATCTCCTCGCGGCACAGCAGAAGCGTGTCAACGACACTCGACACAAACAGGAGGCCGCTATTCAAAAGAAAACAGATGAAATTAAGCGTCTAACCGCTGTTGGACTCGAACTCGACCGTACCGTGATCGACAGGTCAATGACGGTTGCCCAGCTGAAAGACCAACTGAAGATTCACCGGATCCTCCTGAACGACGAGGTTCTCCCCAAGGTTCTTCAGAAGGATCTCAAAAACAAGGCCATTGTGATGTCAGCAGCGCTTGCTGCAGTCACTCGCAACGGAGAGTGAGTCCAGCCTCCACATTTTTGAGTTTTTATGTGATTTAACGGTAATTATCTTGATGAATTTCACGTCACTAGCAAGGTTCTCGCCTTATTTGCACTCATGAACAATCGGAATGCTACCCCCGATGAACTTCAAGCCACTGAAACCTCAAATGATATCTCAGAGGAAGAAGACCAACATGACGACGATGAACTCGACGACGACGAAGATGATTTCTACTAGTTTTCCAGACGACAGACATTGCTCAGAGTTTATGGTCGTTTTGGTCAGCATTTTTTGCTGATTTATACTTATTATGTTACATAATGCTCCATACAGTACACCTAGTACACCTGCTTAATTTTACGCTGCCATTCACTTTCACCATGAACGACGCTTGACAACGACGAATTCGGCTTCTACTTGGGAGAGTATACCCTCGGTTAGACTGTTTCCGAGTGTTTCTTCTTTGGAGAGAGGGTAATATTTGCAGTCTACGTACTTACTACTGCAATTTTGCAGGCTTAATTGTCTCAATATGTACTGGGGCACTGCGCAAACAGCTTGGAACGAGCTGGAACCAGTCGAAATGTTGGTTTGACGTGAAGCCAAACAGAACCAAATATCACAGTTTTGTCACGGGCAATGCCCACCCCCAATGTATTGGATTCTCCGACCAATCGACATGAGTGAGACGTTCGAACCATAGAGCAAGGAGGCTCTTATTAATGACCACATTATTGATAAGAACACCTTCACATGTGCAGAGAAGCTTGCAGAGTCCTGATATCAATTAATGTGAGTAACAGATGCGGAATTGACAGAGAATACACCCACGTTTCATGTCGTGTTTGTAGTCCAAATTCTGAGTCTCGCCTCCAGACCCTGTCCATAGGTTCAAGCCAGGAAGCCCACCCACAATATCGAAAAGCGGCTTGGTATCGGGGTCGTCCGGGGTAAGTTCTCGGACCATACAGTGTAGGTACAGTGCTGGACGACGTTTAGGATCACCGTCAGAGGCAATTGACACTATTGGACCATGCCGACGTTCTCCATACTCCTCCATCCTCCATCCTTGTTGACCTTTCTCAATAATAAGTGCGGAGTCTTGAAGTGAGCCCTCCTTGCAGGTGGTCATTAGTATGAAAGGTTTAGCACCGTAGTCGTGTTCGTCATTACGGGCCATGGCCACCACAAGGATCTCCTTTCCTACGTGAACCTTCCCATCCCGGACTGCCCGTTGAACAGCACGCATGACATCAAGGTTGGCGCCCATCTTCGAAGACATTAACCCATTGGTTACCGCATGTTCGCAAAGGCCCGCAATATCATCGGTGAGAGCTAGATAACATAGGCGACTGTCGCAGGCGATCTCGTCCATTGAGAGTGTCATACCAACCTTGCGGTCGCCAGGATCAACATCTTTGAACATAGTTTCGAGATTAACAAGGATGTCCGACATTTTGACTTCGCCGATTGTGATGCGGAGTTGGAAGTCTTTGCGACGGCTGATAATGGAATTACGAGATGGAAAGGCAAAAGGCGACTTGTGGAGGGCATAGAGTGCTGCACCCCCACCAAGTTCGTAGATCGTGGTTGCGAGGTCAAGTTCAAGGTCACTGTAGCTGCAGGGATGGTATGAGCCGTCTAATGCAGCTTGACACATCTCTAACAGCTTTTCAACACTCCAATTTTGTCGTTTAGCGTTCTTGAAGATGCGGTGTAGCCCCGGAATATCGGATGTTCCAGTGAGATTGAGGAGCGCCTGCCAGGTTTCTTCATGAGAACGAAGGCGACCGAGTGCTCGAAATGCATTGAGCAACTGGCAACACATTAGTGACTCGCTCAGAGTATGGAGCTGAAAATGTACGCACCTTGAGTCGCTCTTCCTGTACCAGCATCTCCAACTCTCCAAGTTTCGTCACAATTTGCTGGTGACTTAGTGTTGCGCGATCTAGCTTTCCAGGAGGCTTGGTGGCGTGATCTTGTTTGACGTCGACATGGACCCGCACACCCAGACATGATGAGCATGGGGTGGACACATTTGGAGATGTTCCGGAGCAGCGCAGTGATCGAACACGGACAACAGAGCTCTGGGGGTCGATTGAGAGGAGAATGTAACCTGGTTTGAGGCTACAGGCAGGATCGTGGATGGGAAATGGGTACGTGAGGTAGGGAGAGCCCAGGTTCCACTGAAACTCTGCACCTTGACATGGATGGGACTGCGCGAATGCGAGAACTGGTGCCAGGTCTGTTCGAACTTGATGCACCGCTTGCAATACCCGACCTGACGAGACGACTGAGGCGAAATCGAATGCGAACGACAATGAACTCACCAGCAAATATAACTTTGCATGGTTTACCATCTTGATGCTTCACGAGGGTCACAGTTGAAGGATCGAACCCGTGGTTGACGTAGTTATTACATCTAGGGCAAAGGACTCGACGAGTGCCTCGAGTAGCTTCTCCTATATCGAAGCTGGGAGAGTACTCGTCGTTGAGGAAAGCAAGAGAGACCGGAAATGAAGGTGGGGCTGAAGTGTTTTGCACATTCTGAGAGCTATGAACAGAGAAGGAGAGAGAGGATGAGCTGGATGGCACACTATATACAGCGTTAGGTTTCCATATTTGAAAAGATATGCTGGGGAGGAGGTCGCGTCTTGCGCGATGAATCGATGACGGTCACAGTAGAGAATTGCAATGCCGTCGAGTGCCGTCAACTAGTCTGCCGGGATGCCATATTTCCTTATTTGGGGGGGGGGGGGGGGGGGGGAGGTATACCCTCCCCACGTGAGATCCATGTCCGAGATCGGCCGATCCAACACCTCTTGCTAGGAAAGCTGAGCCGGATAGATTGACAGGACCTGCCAGATCTGACATCAGGTGCTATTTTAGGTGACAAGCGCCCACTGGGCGCTCTTTTGGCGCTCCAATAATAGAATTCGCCTGTTTCCCCCCCTACTAAAACCGCTGCCGCCGCCCCAAATTTTACGCTATCAAGAATCTGGAACTGCTACCAATATTTTCCCGATTTATCAGATTTAATGCCAATTCGGCAGCTTTGAACAGCCAGCCGAGTCTCCAAAATTTCGATTCGCGGCAGGTACAGCTACGTGAATTATACCCTAGAGTACCTTTAACCTTCAAACAGGCGTGGGAGGGTGGGTAATGACAAAATGAGCTTCGTCTATGCAAGACAGTAAGCACCCGAGCGAGAGAGACTTGCATATGTACAACTCACCTGGGGAAGACAGTGGGCGAACGAGAGAGAGAGTGTGAGACGATTTCCTCTCTTCGCTGTGTCATATCCCCAGGGAACTCAATCGTATCCGCTGCACAGGAGCATGATACGATCACCCAAATCCCTGCCCTACCCGAACGGGTGCTGGACAGTCTGCACGACAAATGCCCTAGGCATCGCTCATTGGACTTGAGTAAAGATATTCTTTAAACTCAACCACTCAACCAATGGCGACCGGGCTGAAGTCACACAGGTATGTAGGCAACAGAAAACTCAGCAGCTTTGAACAGCTAGCCGAGTCTCCAAAATTTCGATTCACGGGCAGGTACAGCTAACAATAGAACTTTTTTTTTTTTTTTGGAAAGAAGAGCAAGATGATGAACTGACGTGGAACGGAGGTGAGAAGCACGCGAAAAAGACATTAAGACCAAGGAGATAAACAATACGAAAGTAAAAGACAATTAAGAAAGACAATAAGAAACAGCAACCAGTGAATAAAAAACGCACTATGCATAATTCGGCAGCTTTGGACAGCCAGCTGACTTGTGTGTGAGACAAAAGAAAAACCTAAAGGGCAGAGATTGACAGAGAAAACACCAGCACTAGTGAGCGCTAAACATTGATCAAAATTCCACGAGCCCTTGCATGAAGGAGGCCTTGAATCAAGGTAGGGTTCTTTCGAATGTAAATCCAAAAGGCTTCCGAGGCCCAACATCCCGTCGCTTGGATGATTGAAGGAGGTGCACCACTCTCTGCTAAAGCTGTAGCCCCACCTGCCCTCATAGACTGACTCCCAATCTCCTTGGGAAGAAAAGTGGGAGACGAGTTATGAAGAACGACCAGGTGGGAACATGACCAGAGTTCGTAATCCATAAGGGGGAAGCCACGGGATGAAGTCTATCTCGAGATGAGAGATAGCAAGCAAAGTGGGGAAGAGGGCAGAGTCTGAATTGGTCCCCTCTTATTATAATCTGATTACCCTCAAAAAATCGATCCGCCTTGTGACCCAGCAAGTGAAACTTGTATGTGTCAATCTTTACTGAGACTGAGCTGCGACGTGTAATCTTCTTCCAATTCTGGATAGACTTGTCATCGGGGAAAGTGAGTTCTCCCAAACGCATAAGACAAAAGAAGCCAGTGTATAACATAACCACAAAAAGAAGATCATCATGTTCAGAAGATTTGGAGTAACAGTCTGCGACCATATTGAGATCCTTGGTAGACAATGCATGTTTTCTCACCACTGCTTTCCCCTTCATTTGCATGCAACCGCAGAGTGTGTGCTTCACCAAAGAGGAATTTCGTGCATCTCTCACATTTGGGAAATAGGGTTTGAGTTGTTGCACAATCCCAGATAAGTAGGTGTTGACAGAGCGAGGATTAATATGATGGGACATGTAGACAGTGAAGAAGGACAGAGTATCCTCGTTTGGATCAACTGGGAGATCATGCGCTTTGACAAAAGTAAGATAGGAGTTGAGTGCTAAACCATAACTGCATAGCGTAGATTGATCCATCGCATTTCCTAATGCAATGCCTCTCTCATGAATGAGGCGTTCACAAGACCAGACATCTCTCACAGGTTGCCTGGAAGGACAAGTTGCCATCATAATTGCTCTACCCCCAGCGTTCCTCGAGGGGGTTGAAAAGATAGCTTTCCCTTGCTATCAAGGGTCCACTCACATGGAGTGAAAGTCGACAACTTCAAGGTTGGGACAATCGCAAGAGCCTTGGTAAAGTCAGCTTGGGAAATGGCATCTGCCACCTCATTCTGTTCACCACCAACATGAAGAACATGTAATTCATGACCACCACTCATGAGGATGTCAACAGTTGCCTTCAGCAGATTATTATAAGTTGGGGAGCATACATAGAGAGCTGAAAATGTTGACAGTGTTTGAGTTGTCCGTGTATATGACCAAACAAGCCTGATAATTGTCACTTGTGCTAGTTGCCATCGTGTGTGCATGGCAGGTATGAGTTCCAGCTTGTTTAGGGCTAGAGGCCAGAATGCACAATATTTGCTTACTATATGCTTAAGTTACTCTATGAATATAACCAAAATCTACTTCTAGTTTTTTTGCATATATAGCTCCAATTGCAAGGCCATTATTGTGTTTTTGAAGAGTTTTATCTGAGAAGTTGCTAAGAGGGCCCTCATAGATACAGATTGGACCAGTTGTAATACCATCATGAAACCATACTTCCTTCTGGCTTGTAATTATGTGTATAGAAAAATGATGATTTGAAATATATATTATACCTTTGAGTGGTAAGGTGATTGATGGCCCATGAGCTTGCATAACCTGAACAACTTTATTAATTGATACTCTCCTAACCTCAATACTAAATGCAATTATATCTGGATTTTGATTATATCTCCATTTACTGTACTAAAACAATCAATTTGTTAGTCATGCATCACAGCCTGCCCAAAATTAACAAAATGTCAAGGGTTTCACAGGTCCTCCAGTGGCCAAACAAAATGATTTTTTGGTTCAAAAATAATCAAATTTTTGGTGATTTTTGGTGAAAATTTCCCCCAAGTGTATTCAGTAACCCTAATGAAATCTTTTTGGGGGGTGTCACATATCCCTAGCCCAGTTAACAAAACCAAAATTTTGTTAGGCATGGTCATTGTCACACCCCTAACAAATTGATTATTTTAGTACAGTAATGGTGTACTTCCTTCACATCTTTCACAGAAACCAATGCTATCTTGCCAGTTAAGAAATGTATTATTTGTTGATTTGAATTGAGATGATGTAATAAACATAATACAACTTGGACTTATTTCCAGCTCATGTTCATGATGACAATTAGAGCAGATCTCTACTGATGTTCCTAGTATATTTTGATTTTTAACCATATGTGTGAGTAGTTCTGACATATCTGTACCCAATGTTGTATATGGAAATGATATTGGATGTTGAAGATATAGTCTATGACCCATATTATCTCATGCATTGTTGAGTGTGATCTGAGTCTGAACTACTTGATTGAAGCTCTCTGCTAATAGTTGAGAATTTTCACTAAGTTGACTAAATTTTTGTAACAATAGTATATATCTCTGCACTATATATGGTACATAATTGTAAATAATGCATCATATGCATAGCTATGATTAATAGAGTCCCATGCCATTTCACTTAGATTTTTTGAAGTTAAATTGCTAATATTATTAATACATTTACACTTTGAGTTTATATTAGATTTATTATCTATCTTACTGAATTTTCACTTTAGATTGTTTTGTATAGATTGACTACTATTATATACAGTAATAACAGAATACTGATTATTTATTTCTTCTGTGGAAAATAATTTACTCTTTTTTATTTTCTTTGATATTTCAATATCAGATTCAAAATTAGAATCTATCTTGTGTTTTTGATTTTGCTTATAAAATTGAAGATTTTTACTTCCCACTTCAGGAATAAATGATATATTTTTATTTGAGGCTTTATTTGATTTTGCATTAATAAAAGACCATTCACTATCATCTTCTGTTGAAACTATTAGTGAATCCTGCTCAGTCCACCACAAAGGTCCATCAACTCTTGATGGGCAATCATGTTTGCCTATCAGATCACAATACTGCTGTATTATAATATTTTGAGTTTTTCTATTAATGCTTGGTGGTAGTTTTTGAGTAAATCTAAGTAATGTAATTTCATATAAAATCTCTAGTTCACGAAACTCTTGCTGAAGATAACCAGAGGTACCACATATAATTTTTTTCTTCTAAAAATGGTCTAAGAATTGCTATACCATTTGCTGTTGATCCACATGACAATGCAACATAGTATACCATATGAGTACAATAGTTTGTTAGATCAACAATGTTTATTGGTCATGTTTTTCCTTGTGATACTTCTATTTTTTTTCTTAGGACCTGTACTCTTACAAGATATTGCCATACTTATATATACACTGGAATACACTAGGATAGACTATAAGATACTAGAACAGACTGTAATACACTGGAATATACTGGAATACACTAGAGAGTAGACTATAAGACACAAGAACAGACTGTAATGTACTGGAACAGACTGTAATACACTGGAACACACTGGAACAGACTGTAATACACTGGAACAGACTGTAATACACTGGACTAGAAAACACTAGACTGGAATGAAAAACCCTCTTATAGGTATATTCTAGTGGAATCCAGCTGGAACAGATGGGGGACACTAAAGTACTGCTTATGAATGCTTTCCTGAATCTTGACCTTGGGATCACAAGATCAAATTAAAAGAAGGTTTTGTTCCTAAGGCCTTCAAGAAGTACAATCTTACTCCAGCAGAACAAAGGGAACTCAACTGCTTCATTGACAACAATCTGGAAAAAGGATACATTTGACCCTCTTAATCACCCATGGCCTCTTTATTCTTTTTTTGTCAGCAGAAAGAATGGAAGTTTTAGACCCTGCCAAGATTATTGATACCTCAATGATGGAACAATCAGGAATGCCTATTCACTTCCTCTTATCTTAGAACTCATAGATCTATTGCATGGAGCAAGATACTTCACAAAACTGGACATTTGTCTTGGCTATAACAATATTCAGATTAAAGAAGAAGACCAATGGAAAGAAGTGTTCACTACCAATCAAGGACTTTTCAAACCCACAGTCATGTTCTTCAGAATGTGTAATTCATCAGCAACATTCCAAGCCATGATAGACAATCTTTTCAAACAACTCAAGAAAAAGGAATACTGCATCGTTTACATGAACAATATTCTTATTTATGCAGAATCCAAGGAGAAACTTTACAAAGCCACCCTTGAAGTACTAAAGATTATATAGGACAATGATCTGTATCTTAAGACAGAGAAATGTGAATTCTACAAGGAAAAGGTATCATTCCTTGGCATGGTCATAGAACATAACAAGGTCTCTATGGATCCAGCAAAACTCAAAGGAATCAGAATGGCCAACTCTAATGTCCTTCAAGGAAATCTGATTATTCCTAGGGCTATGCAACTACAGTGTCTTGCATATTGTTTTGCAGAAC
>Ga0247742_10001114_pt1 | contig 19469 bp, 18 predicted proteins | sample UWRJL208509C2_FD_180944 | JGI IMG/M metagenome (GOLD analysis project Ga0247742, IMG submission 180944) | Plant litter microbial communities from Arlington Agricultural Research Station in Wisconsin, United States - UWRJ-L208-509C-2 | ecosystem: Environmental > Terrestrial > Plant litter >... | reverse complement strand
CTATTGCTTTACCAATCTTCCTTAACCAGCAAAAAGCTGCTATCAACGCTTCAGTTAAATCTGACGTTCGTAACACAGTAACAAACGTTGCTACATTACTTGTAACAAAGCCAACCGCTACCGTAGCTGAAGTTGCTGCTGTTGCTAAAGTTGTTAGTGACACTAACGTTATCGTTACCGCTGGTGACTGGACAGGTTACACCGTTACAGGTTCTAACCCCGGAACAACAGGAACATACGTTTTTGATTCCGCAACAGGTAAGTACACAAGCACATTAGCTTAAGTCTTAACTAGTCAATAAGTAAAGCCCCGCTTCGGCGGGGCTTTACTTATTGCAGCATGCTAAAGTTTAAATTCTAAAACTATCATTATGCCGATATACTTTTGTGAATCTACGCAAGGAGTACTTTTAAATGTCTATTGTTCAAACTAAGAAAAACGGTTTTGAAGGCCGTAGGGTTTGGTTCGTTTTTGCGGCCCTTGCCGCTCTTCTAACCGCCGTTGGTCTTTTCGTCATTTTAGGGCAAGTTACAGCTACATCAACTTATTATGTTCTAAATCAGGATGTACCAGCACGAACACAAATTTCTGAAACCATGTTAACCGAAGTGGTTACTTCAAAAGGTGGAGAACCCAAGAATGCCATTGGTTTAGCTGAAGTTCTATCAGAGCCAGTATTCGCTAAATATGAATTAAACTCTGGTGATATTTTAACTGCTTCTAACGCCGGATCATTAGAGCCTATTGATGAAGGTATCCCTGATGATTTCGTAGTAGCAACTTTCACCGCACCAGCTTCTCAAGCTGCTGGTGGTAAGATTCAAAGAGGTAGTTACGTTGATCTTATCTCAATCCGTAGAGATTCTGAAGGTAACACTGTCGGCACTTACTTCTTACAGCATGTCCTTGTTTTAGACGCAACAATTGATTTAGATTCAGTTGCTGCTGCTGCTACAGAGAATTCTGATGGAACTACTACTAATGCTGCTGATTCACCCGCAGTTCGTAGTGGAGTCCCCACCCTTTATACCGTTGGTCTTTTACCTACAGATGCTGCTAAGTTAGCTATTGCTACTCAGGAAATTATTTATGTTGTTCTTTCTGCTGACCAATCCTCTGATGGTATCATTACAGATATTAATATCACTGTTGACCTTAGCTCCCTAGAGGGAGTTATTGGAAACTCCGGTAAAGGAACAGATAACACCTTTGGTAAAGGTGGTGTAGTAAATAACGATGAAGATTCTAATACAGATAATGGAACAACATCAACTCCAACACCTAACCCAACTGAAACACCTGTAGTTGAAAATCCAACTATCCCTAACCCAACTGAAACACCTGTTGATGGAGGGCTAGGCGGTTAAAAACCTAGTAAAAATGTGTTAGATTCACAAAAATCGCCCCTTGAAATTCTCTTGGGGCGATTTTTGGTAGCCGATAGAATAAAATGTTAAGAGAGAGTTGATAACATTGACAAAAGCAATCATTGTAAGCCCTGAAGAATACTTCGGCTTCTTTCAGCAAGCCTTCCCAGAGTGGGAAATACAACATCCTGTACTCGACATTAACCAAATGTGGAATGAGCTTGGTAATGGGGAATTAGATGTTAACTCTGAAATTGTTATCCTAAATGACACTTATTACAGTGAAGAAAGCGAAAATTTAGAATTAGCTATTACTACTTTATCTGAGGAAGCCTTAGTTCTAATTATTGCCGATCCTGAATATCAGCAAGCAATAACAAATCGTATTGCTAATATGGTTCAACGTGATTATCTACCTGTATCACGCTTCTGGTTTGTTGGGCGTGATAATCCTATCCAAGATGTTACTTCAGCTTTAGCTGAATATGAAACATATAAACCAATCAGGGAACAAGAGAAGGCAATTCGTAATGCTACAGTGGCTCCTGTATCCCAAGAACCACAAATCCCCTACTCTTCAATCTCTGGCGAACCCCAGCAACCAGCTCAACAGGCAGCACAGCAGAATAACGGCGGAGATTATGCTGGTGATGGTTATCAAGGGCCAGCACGTAACGGTATGGTTATAGCCTCTACCTCATCTAAGGGTGGTTCAGGTAAATCAACTGTTGCCTTATGTTCAGCATCTATGTTATATCATGCATCCCGCTTAGCTTTTGAAGCAGGCCAAGCTCCTAGACCTCTTGATGTTGTTGTTATTGATATGGATACCCGTGACGGTCAGATTGGATTCTTCTTAAGCGAATCCACCCCAACCGTTCTTAACATCTTCACATCACAAGATTTCAGTCGAAACAATATTCGAAAGAACCTTGTCTATAATGAGCGTTTAGGTATCCATGCTCTCCTTGCACCAAAAAGAGCTAGGACTGCCGATTACACAACACCTGAACTATATAATGACCTTATTGCTAAATTGAGAACAATGTTTGACATCGTTATGTTAGATACTTCAGTTAATTATCTAGACCCGTTGATCTCTGATGTTGTTCTACCGGTAGCTGATGCTGTTCTTTTCGTAACTAACATGTCTCGTGGTTCTGTTTTCGGTATGACACGTTGGATCGCTGAAGTAACTCTACCTAAAGACCAAGGTGGTTCTGCCGCTATCAATAAAGATAAAATCGGTGTCGTAGTTAACCAGTCAATGGGTAATGTTGGTTTTGACCAATCTAAACTTGTTGAAGCTGCTTCAGATGTTCCATTACTTGTTTCTATACCTATGGATTCAGGCGCGGTATTAGCTGCTACTAATAATAACCATTTAGATGATATTATCTTACGTCACCCAAACATTTCTCCTGCTTACTTTGATCTTGCTTCAAGAATTATTCAAGGTAACTTCCCTCTAATGGCACCTAACGTTGATGGTGGAAATTCAGGCGGAACTTCTGTAGCACCCGGAAGTCCTCCGCCTCTTCCTCCTAAGAAAAAGCGTTGGGGTAGTAAATAAGGAATAAATTATGGCATTACCTGTTAAACCTAATATCCCGGATGACCCTAATAACCGACCTGTTGTTCCGCCCGTACAAGCCCCACAGCAACCTGTATTTAATAGTTCGGTACCCGCGCCTGAAAAGGGTTTATTAGCTGTTGGTGAGGGCTTACAGGAGGCTCCTAATGCCCCTAGGTATCATGAAGAGGTAGTTGTAGTTGCCACCCCAAAACGCATTAGAACAACTACAGGTCAGCTAACTTCTGAAGATATTCTAACAAAGAGTTATGACAAATATTATTCTCCTTTAGAAGAGAAGATAGTTGAAGTAACCACATGGACGCAGAAGACATTATCTGATAATGATAAAAACACTGAAATTAGTGTTGCACGTCGTGAGCGCGGACATAAATATGAAGATATGGCTGCTTTTATTGATAATCTTCTTGTTCGTCATTTTGCCAGCGCTAACGTAGTGCGTTCACAGGATGCCCCTCTTATTATTGCTGCTGTTATTAATGAAATACTTGGCTTAGGCCCAATTGAACCATTATGGCAGGATGGTAGAATTTCCGAGATTATGGTGAATGGGCCACGAGATGTTAAAGTTGAAATTGGTGGTAAACTTCGTAATGTTCCCGGCGCTCGCTTCAGAGATGCTGAACATCTTTTAAACGTATGTCAACAAATTCTTGGTGACATTGGGCGTGAGGTTAACGTTCAGAAGACCACTGCTGATGGTAGATTACCTGATGGTTCTCGTATTAATGTTGTTCATAACATTATTGCTCCAACTGGGCCGTTCTTAACAATTCGACGTTTTCCTGATACTATCTTTACTATCAAAGAACTTGTTGATAAAAAATCTATGACAGAGGAAATTGCTTTAGAGATTGGTAATCTAATTTATAAAGGTTGTTCAACTGTTGTTGCTGGTGGTACCGGTAGTGGTAAAACATCTGCTTTGAATGCTTTCTCTGGAGCTATCCCAAATGATGAGCGCGTTGTTACCATTGAAGATAACCTTGAGCTAAGACTTAACCCTGCTAAACATATTCTTCCTATGGAAGCTAAACAAGCTTCCAGTGGTTCTAATGGTGAGGGAGGAACATCAATTAGAGATCTTGTTAAGAACGCTTTACGTATGCGTCCTGACCGTATTATTGTTGGTGAGGTTCGTGACGCTGCTGCTTATGACATGTTACAGGCAATGAGTACGGGTCATGATGGCTCAATGACAACGGTTCACGCTAACGATCCAGAAGGAACTATTGAAAGGTTGACCAACCTTATTTCTGAGGTTGGCGATTTTTCACCAGAAAGAGCTTTATCGCTTATTGCGGGTGGTATTGATATTATTATTATCGTTGACCGTTATGAAGATGGTTCTCGTCGTGTAGCTTCAATAGCAGAGGTTCCTTCAGTTGTTGAAGCTGAAGGGCGTTTGACAAAGTTGACTCCAAGAATTATTTGGGCTTTCCGTCAGGATGGTATTGATAAGGTTGAAGATGAAGAAGGGGTTATCAGAGATAAGATTTTTGGTCATTACGAGAAAGTTAGTGAAATATCTGAATCTCTTATCAGGAAGCACCGTTTGGATAAAAAAGTTGATTTAACCCTTGAAGAGTTATATCAACTTTCAGATATTCCTAAAGATACCGTCATTACGCGTAATTAATTATTGATAATACCTACCGATATATAAGCGTGAAAGGTTTCCTATGTCACTAGCGCTTACAATAATTGTATCCATATTAGCAGCCACAGTTATTCTATTTCTTGGTTTAGGGTTGGCTCGCATTGGTGGACGATCTAAAGATGAAGAAGAGTATTCAAAACTTATCTCTGAGTTAACCCAATCTGAGGTTGAAGCGGATAACGATAAGAGCGGTCTTCCAAATGTTAAAACTTGGACAGGGTATTGGTTCCGTTTAGCACAAGATTCGGGTTGGCATCAAGTTTCAGTTGGTTCAGCTTCTAGGTTAGCTTTAGGTATTATCCTTTTTGCTTTCCTTATTGGTTATTTTGTATGGCCCCAAGAAATTTTAGCTGGACTTGGGTTTGCTGTTGCTGGTCTTATAATCTACCGCACATTCTTAATCGCTAAAGCTAAAGCTCGTAAGAAACTTATGGAAAAACAATTACCTAACCTTATTAATGGTATGCGTGCTAATTTACAAGCAAACTTAACACCCCAGCAAGCTATTCTTTCACAAGTTGATGAAATCCCGGCTCCTTTAGGTGATGAACTTCAAATTCTCCGTCAAGAGATAAACGTTAACGTTCCGCTAGATGTTTCCCTAACTAACTTAGCTTTACGTGTTCCTTCTCGTGAGATTAAATTCCTTGTATCATCAATTAAGATTGCTATCGCATCTGGTGTTGACTTAGATCCTCAACTTAAAATTATTCAAGAGATTATTGTTCAGCGTGCTCGTATCGCCAATAGTTTGGCTTCCGCTGTAGCTTCTGTTCAACCATCAATTGCTGTTGCGGCTGTAGCTATCCCAGCCGGTTTTATTTTCTCATATTATTCTTCAGAGAATAACCGTGATTTCTGGGCACAACCATTAGGTTGGTTGGCTCTAGGAGTAATCGGGTTACTATATGCGGTTGGTCTTTTCATTTCACGTAAACTTGTTCAAAGAGTAGAGGACGCTTAAACATGACATTTTCACCCGGACTTGTAGCTGTATTAGCTGCGTTAACTGTTTTCCTAACACTATACGCCATCTTCACTCCTGTCATTAAAGCACGACGAGATTCTATTAAAGATGAGTTCTTCGGAGGGGAGTCACCTTCAGATGTAGTGGATGACACCTTAGGTAAATATGCTAAACCTTTACTTAACAACTTCTTACCACAATTACCATTAAAGAATATGTCACCAGCAAAACGTAACAATATTGCTGACCTTCTTATTAAATCTGGTAACCCGTGGAAACTTTCACCAGAAGAATATGTCGGGGTTCAAATTGTCTTCGCGGCAATTGGGTTCTTTGCTGGTCTAGTGTTAGCTGTCTTTAACTTAATCCCCGTCGTCCCACCATACGCTATAGTAGCTATGTTTGCTCTTATTGGGTTTGCATTACCATACTCAATTCATAATTCACGTAAACAAACTCGTGTTAAAGAAATCCAACGTCAACTACCTGAAGCATTAGATTTACTTGTCGTTACCTTAACATCCGGACAACCTTTCGAGCCAGCACTTAACCAAGTTGTACCTCAATTACCGCCCGGTTTACTTCGTGACGAACTTATGAAAATTAATCTTAAAATTCGTGCTGGTAATACTCTTGAAAGAGCTTTAACAGATTTTTCAAGAGAAATTGCTTCAGAAGAAGTTGAATCATTCGTTAAAGCAATTATTCAATCCCAAAAACTTGGTGCTGATATTACTGAGACTCTAGCACAGCAAGCAAACTTCGTTCGTAACAATCATGAGGCTCGTGTTCAACAGATGATCGCTAGATTATCAACAGTTATGTTCATACCACTTGCTGCTACAATGCTTCCAGCTTTCCTTATTATTTTCCTAGCTCCAAGCATCAACCAACTTACTGGTTTGCTATAAATCCAGAACAGTCACATTACCGATATATATTGATAGTAATAACTTGAGGATAAAAATATTATTATGAACAAAATTAGAAAATTCTTTAAAAGAAGTGAACGTGGAAGCTCCGAGCTACCCGTTACTTTAGTTATGCTACCTTTCGCAGTATTCCTAATTTTCGCCTTAATAGATGTTTCTTTCTATATGCAAACTCGTGCTAACGTTCAAAACATTCTCCGTGACGGAGTACGACAAATTGCCTTATTCGGTGGTAACTCTTCAGCTACTCCTCTAAATAACACTGGGAAACCAGTTTCCCAGTTAATCCATGATACTTTATGGCAGAATGGTGCTTGCGTGAAATCATTCTGTACTGCTGAACCTATCGTAAGATGCACACCTGAGATTGCTACAGTAGTTGGCCAGCAAGTCTCTTGTTCAGTAACATATACCTACTCACCTGTAGCATGGGATGGTTTCTTCGGTTTCAGCACATTCATTACTAGCGTCCCTTACACATTAACAGAAGTTTCAATTTCTGAAACAAGGTTCTAAGAGGGATATATCATGTTTAATAAAGAAACCCTAAAAAAACTTAAAGATAAGTTACCTAAGCAAGACGAATCAGGTAATTCCTTTCTTATGTATCTTTTATTAATGCCCGTTCTTGTAGCAACAATGGGATTAGGTATTGATGTCTCAATTAACACTTACACTCAGAACACGCTACAGTCAGCTTTAGATCAAGCTACTCAATCAACTGTTTCTTTAGCTAAGAATCCTGATGCTACACATTCCAATGTTTCCTTATTTGAAGAAATGAAACAAACTGTCCGTAGAATCTACGATCAGAACCGTATTGGTAAACTTGCTAACTTAGCTTGCCAAGGTCAAGATACTCCTTGGTCAGATGAGGGTGGAGTAAAAGTAGTACCACCTTCAGGTTGCGGATACACTGAACTTGAGGTTAATATTGTTTCAGGTGGTGCTGGTAACCGTGACCAATACTTAACCGCTTCAGTGGTCGAATACTCCAAGAACCCGTTCTCTGGCATGTTAGGTTTTCCTTTCCAAGAATACCATATTAAATCTGAAGCTGTAATTACTCACGCCAATAACTAAACGATTCTGACTTCAATTATTGCCGATAGTCTGTTTATAACATTCTTAATGATTGAGGTTAGAAACAATGCCATTACCTACACGACCAGATGGAACAGATCCAGAAAAGCGTCCTACTCCAAGTTTTTCACAACCTGAAGTACAGCAACCTGTAGTTCCAGTACAGAGCGCTCCTGAGCCAGCGATTGTACAATACGAAGATGCGCCAGAAACTGAATATGCTGTTTATGACGAAACCCCAACTATCACAGACGAAGAACTAGCCGATGAGTATGAAGCTTTTTCTCCCGAAGATGTAACTGCCGCTCGTAATCTTTTAGGTCTTCTTAATGACCCTACCTCATCTGAAGTTGTTATGAACGGCCCAACAGCTATCTTCTTTAAAAAAGATGGCGCACGAGTTCACGCTGATGATGTTAAATTCTCTAGTGTGGAAGCTTACCACCAATTCATTGATGATGTTATCCTAGAATATACAGACACAAAAGATCGTATAGGGAATAAAGGCGCAGAGAACTTCCTTATTGAGGGGCAACTAACGTTACCTGATTTTGAAGATGAAACACGACCTCCTCTACTAGCTCGTGTACATATTTTGGCCCCACCAGTTGTTGCAGAAGCTAAAGTAACTGTAGCCAAAAAGTCTCGTCATCAATTAACCGTAGAAGATATGGTTAACAGCGGTTCTATGTCAGCCGCTATGGGACAATTCCTTATTGCTATCGCTCGTGGACGTGCCACTACAGTATTCTCAGGACTTTCTGGTTCCGGTAAAACAACTCTACTTGAAGGGTTATCACAATACTTCGACCCTAACGACCGTATAGTTGTTGTGGAAGATACCCCAGAGTTACGTTTACCTATCGCAGATGTTGTTTACCTTCATTCAACTGCTGCTAAACCCGGAGCGGATGCTTCAAAAGCCGTATCACTTGAATGGTTAGTATCATCCACAAACCGTATGCGTCCTGACCGTATCATTGTCGGTGAGGTTCGCGGAGGGGAAATGTCTGAGTTCCTTATAGCAGCTAACAGTGGTGCTGACGGGTCTATGACAACCCTACATGCTTCTTCACCTAAACTTACTTTAGATAAAATGATTTCATTATCATTAAAAGCTATTAGTAGTAAATCTGAAGGTTCTGTAGCTAGAGACATTGCTTCTACAGTTCAAATTATTATTCAAATGGCACTTATAGAAGGTCGCCATATAATTACTCACATTGAAGAGGTAACCCGTGTTGTCCGTAAGGAAACTGGCGGTATTGTTACACAAACATTATTCGCTTACGACCGTGACCGCGACACATTCACCCCTCAACAACGTCCAACTGCTGAATTATCTTCATTCTTAGCACAACGTGGCGTAGAGATTGATAATTCATGGTTCAGAGGCGTTTAAAAGAAGGTGATTCTTCAGGGAAAGGTAAAATAAGTGGCTAACGTTGTTGTGAGTTCAATTCTGGAAAGAACCCAGAATGAACCCCTTACGCTAAAACTTCTTAAAGACAACGTTCCTGCGGTTAAAGCCGGTAAAGAAGCTATTGACTTACTTAAAGAAGAAAAAGATCCTAAAAAGCGTACAGAATTAATTAATATACGCAACCAAGGAACCGCTGCGCAAAAAACTTTAATCCTCTCCGCTTTACCTCTCATTAAAAGTGTAGCCTCAAAAGAACTACAACGACGATCAGCATGGAACTCAAGAGTATCCTACGATGACATCCTACAAGAAGCCATAGCTGGTTTCATCCGTGGATTATTTGCTTTTAAATTAGATATTGATATCAAATCACCAACTAACTATTTAGGTCAATGGATTATGACATCCATTCGTCGTCAAATTGAAGTAATGGATCATGACTTCAGTATCCCTCATGAGACTATTGAACGTCACCGTAGAATGCGTGCCGTCCATTCCCGTCTTGCTGGAGAACTAAAACGTGACCCAACAGATAATGAATTCATAGACGCATTAAATTCCTTAACCTATGCTGCTGACACATCAAAATGGGGTAAAGTAGCCAAAGACCCCTCTGAATCCAAAGCTAAAATTTACACACAAAAACATGTTGATGAAATGCGTGAAGCTGCCACAAAAACTTATCCTGTAGCTTCAACTTCACCAGTAGATTCAGAGTCAGAAACAGAATTTGAACTTAATGGTGAAACTTTAACTGCACAACATGCTGATTTATCTGAAGTTGACAACGCAGATATGGCTAATTCACAAACACGCTTCTTCTATGAAGCTTTCCAAATGATGAAAATGGGTTCAACGCAACAAGACATAATTGCTCGCCATTTTGGTCTATCTCCTTATGCCCTAAACCAGACGATTAAAGAGATAACCGAGAACACAGGATTAACACAAAAATTCATTAAACAAGTCATACAGTCATTCTCACAATACATGCCTATGAAAGGTGGAATTTTCCACTACATGTTAACCACTATCAGTGCAGAACAGATTGATTCCTTAGACTTCGGCTGGATTATCCCAATAGTAGGAGAATACCCAGCAAAAACAAAACCTATTCTACCTCCTGATGTTCTCCTTAAAGCGAAATAAGATACATCCACTACAGAAAAATATAGTAGAATAGTTAACACGATGGCAAACTCTAAAAGAACCTACCAGATACGTAAAACAGTAAAATATGTTGACGACGCTTCTTCTATGATGGAAGCTCCTCTAGACACGACTATTATTGTTCCACAAGATGAAGAAATCAAAACTGCTGAAGCAGAGAACCTACTAACTAATAATGATATTCTTCCACAGAATCTTACCTTTGAGATAGAAGACCAATTAGTGATCCCAGATAGGTGGATTATTAAAGCACCTGAAGATCCTGAATTACCATTTCTACTTAACTTCTATAAAGGAAAAAAGATTATAACAACTTTCCCTTTAACAGAGGACAACCTTTCTACGTTAATGCCAATCCTTGATTCTTTTCATACCAAAGAGGTAGAAGATATATCCTTCCTTGACAGGATAACCCGATGGGTTAAAGGACATAAAGTTAGTGCCGGGATACTCGTTGTATTCATTTTAATAATTATTATTGGGTTAGGCTTAAGCGCTACAACAGCTTTAGGAGCCGGATAATAATCATGTCTGCCATTGACATAATTGGTATAACTAATCAGGACAAATATCAGTTCATCTATGAACAATTAGAAGGATTCTACAATAACCCTACTAAGACAAGCTCAAAGATTGCTCGCCTTTGTGGGATGGACTCACGAAGCCTTTTCTACAAAATAAATTACAACTCTCAAGAAGAAAACCGTTTCACCAGCACCCTCACAGAGTTAGCATATCTCTTTGCAAATAACATAGGTCAAACCCCTGAAGAAACACGCAAAAGAATATTTGAAACACCAGATAAATTTGGTAAGACACCAAGTAATTATTTTTACTATAGGATATCTTCTATCCCAATAAATGGCTGGAATTGGCTTTCCGATCTAAGAAAAGAATCTCGTTTAGAAAGTTTCAAATCTATTGAAAAAGGCACAGCTTATAGAACTGTAGATCATCGCGGAAACACTGCTGAGGGCATCGCCACAACCCTCACAATGGCCGAAGGTCAACCTATTTGGCTAAGTGAACGCGACACTGTGCTATGTAGAGAAAACAGCTTAAAAAGCCTTACAGCAGTGCCACTTGACAACTATGCATATAGTATAAATGAAAATATTTTCTTATCCCCCGAAGGTGAAAGCTATTACGGAAGAATCCACCGTCAAGCAGCACTACAAGCTAACGATTATTAAAATCAAGCTGTTTTGGAGTAAAGAAAATGAGCACGTAAATAATCCATATTAATATGGAAAGACCCATACTCAGAGGCTACATATAAGATGACATCATTTGTGTAAGAACCTAAAGCTGAATATAAAATAGTAGCTTTCTCTTCAGCATCAAGACGGGATTTAAAAGGTGTGATCACAAAATCAAGAATATAATTACTATCATCACGTTTAACCTCATACTGGCATTCAGTAGCAGAATAAGCCAAAGATACATTCTCTAAAATAGAATCCATCGCTTGAGGATTAAGCTTCCTCACCTTTGCTTGAAGTTCCCATTTCATAATCTTATTATAGCATTATTTAAGCTCGAAAGGAACAACCTTTTAAAAGATCTGAAGAAAAATTTTTGTAAACTCATTCACAAAAAAGCAGACTTAGATTCCCTGTTAAAAATTATAGACAACCACTCAAGAGGCGCATCCACATAATTATCCATAAAAATTTGATATTCAGGATACCCAAGCTTAATGTCAAAATCCTTCCAAACTTTAATGATCATGTCAGGAGACATTCCTACTTTAATAAAATCAGTTAACTGTGGAGTAAGAAAACTATGTGGACAATACCGCAACTTATCATAAGTCAAACTAGTGCAAGAAAAAAGAAAAAACGTTCTAATATTAGACATTGTTAAAGAAACATTATGCTCCTGTAAAACCTCTACAATATCTTCATACAGCGCATCAAGGAATATACCAATATGAGTTAAGGGAATAAGCTTATTTGTCCCCATGCTTTCATCCCAGAAAATATCTCTATGTTTCTGATATAGAATATAACCCACATCCGCCCATGTAGTTACACCATGAATTATGGCATCAAAATCAAAATATTTAACACCCGTTTTATTATCAATAACAATAGAACAAATTTTACCTTCAAAACTATCTGTTCTATAGAATAAGCCTTCAACAGTATAAAAAATAAAAGGTACCTTCAAACCAAACTTCTCTAAGGAGTTACCTAAAATAGAAGAAAGATTATTATTAAGAATATCAAAAGAATACTGCTCCTCAAAGAAAAGTGGCCTAGAACGTTTGTTGACCATCCAGAACACCTTCTTTCGCTATGAAAGCTTTAATCCATTCAATAGGTGCCCCACCGAAGCCTTTAACAATTGTTTCATGATCCTCAGAACCATATTTAACCTTCAACTCTACTAAAATTTCAACGATAGATAACAGGTCGAAACCAACACGAATGTAATCACAAATTTGTTCATCTAACTGATCAAACATATACCTGCTGAACTTATACTCAATCGCAGAACAATTTAAAGCGATAAATTTGAATACATTATCTGAAGTAATAGGAACATTATTTTCTTCCAGAATCTTAACCACATTATTATAAAGAAAATTTTGAAAAACTATATGTTGCTCAAAAGTCATACTAACATTACCCCAAGAAAGAGAACCCTTACCTTCAATATGCGAATAGTCCATAAGTTCTTTAAAAGACTCAGCTAAAACTCCTCTCATAGCGGTAGGAGAATTCCAACTTAACCGATTCCAAGTTATAAAACAAACCTCACGACCCCTAGAAGTAGTTTTCATAACGGATATCAACTTCATTTGCAATTCCGTATCTACCGCTATCACATTATTATGGAACACTGTCACATTCTTACTTTTAAAACCTAAACGGCTGATACCTTCCTTAAAAGCTTCAGCATCATATTCAGATTCAGGTAACGAAAAAGTAGCGTCAATCCATTTATAGTTAGACAATAGAAAGCCTACTCAATACTTCATTGCGACCTAAAACTTCCATAACATCAAAAAGAGGCAATGAGATTCTACTATTCACAAGAGCAACACGAACAGGTAACCATAAAGTTTTATTAGTCACTGTCGCATGCTCAGTTACAGCTTGATTAAATAATAAAGACAAATTATCTGCTGTAAAACTCTCCTCATCAACAGTATCCAGAAGCTCCCAAGCGAAATTTACGTTCTCTCTGTCCTCATCAGATAACCCAGAAATATCCGCAACAAAATTATTAGTAAAAATAGGATTTAAATAATCTGCAGCCTCACTCAACAACCTTAAACGAGTTTTGAGAACAGGTATAAGAACACGTAATAACTCTAACTCAGGGACAGTAGGATGCCCATTAATAAAAACGTTATCTCTTACCAGAACAGGAATAAGACGATTCATTAAATCTTCGTCATCCAACATGCGAATATGCTCAGCATTAATGGCTACAGCTTTCTTCATATCAAAACGAGCAGGATTAGGGTTAACAGATGTGACATCAAAAGCCACCGCCATCTCATCCATAGAGAAAATATCATTAGTAGCGCTAATAGACCAACCTAATAAAGCTAAATAGTTTAACAATCCCTCAGGAATGAACCCATCATCACGAAGATTAAACAAATTAGATTTAGGGTCACGCTTAGACATCTTCTTATTATCATCACCCATAATATAGGGCAAATGACCAAACTCAGGAATGAAATCCGTAATACCAACCGCAATTAAAGCTTTATACAAAACAATCTGACGCGGTGTTGAAGATAACAGATCTTCCCCACGAAGAACATGCGTGACACCCATCAAAGCATCATCTACAGGATTCACTAAAGTGTACAAAGGAGCACCAGTGTCACGCACAAGAACAAAATCACTAAAAGAACCCACGGGGAAGGTAATCTTACCGCGAACAAGATCATTAAAAGAAATATCTTCATCAGGAACACGCAACCTAAGAACAGGTTTACGCCCGTCAGCCTTAAAAGACAACTTCTCCGCTTCAGTTAGGTCACGATCAAAATTATCATAACCTAACTCTTTACGCTTACCAGAAGCGATGTTACGCGCATCAATCTCATCCTTATTAGAATAAGACTCATACAACCAACCTCCATCAAGAAGCTTATCAATAACATCAGCATAAATAGAGCCACGCTCAGACTGACGGTACGGAGCATTAAGGCCACCCGCAATGACACCCTCATCAGTATCCAGATTCAACCAGTCAAGAGCATCAATTAAAGAATTATATGAATCCTCAGAATCGCGCTCAACATCAGTATCCTCGATACGGAATAGAAAAGAACCACCCATATGACGAGCATAAGCCCAATTATATAAAGCAGTACGAATCAATCCCACATGAGGCGCACCCGTAGGAGAAGGGCAGAAACGCACCTTAACTGGACGAGAAACAGAAGACATAAAACTTTAACCTCAAAATATCGAAAACTTAACCTAATCATATCATACAAAAAAGCCAAATACAATAACTCTTAAGCTGTAATAAGAAGCATCCAGTCCAAAGGAATATTCAAAGCATCAGTTAATGCTTCATCATCCTTAGGGTAATTCTCGGAAACATTAAATACCAACATACGCTCATAAGTTAACCCACGACCAGCCATCAACGCAAGATTCTTATCCAACTCACGCTCAACCTTCAAATAAGGCATTTCAGTTAGGATCTCTTTAACAACCCTATAACTCTTAATCTGCTGAAGCTCAAGGAAAGCCGTAACAGTAGCATCAGAAGCAACAATATCTAAAGATTTAAGTCTCTCTACAGCTAACCGACGAGTTTCATTAAGAATAAGAATAAACTCATCCACAGTTAAAGAATTAGGATTTGCCATATAAGAATCAATATCCGCATCAAACTTAATAACGAAATCATTACTAAGACTCTTCGCAGCAGCACGCAAAGGAGAAGTCTTATTCGAAAACCCATAAACAAGACCATTAGAAGCATCAACAGTAAAGAAGGCAGGATTATCCTCACGGCGCTTCAGACGATAATTCATCTTATCGTTAACTTTATCATCCCGCCCAATTCTATAAGAGGATTTAGCTTCAATTGAACCTTGAGCAGCTAAAGCCTCACGAAGTTTCTTAATAGCTTGATTAATAGGAAGAATACTAAACTCAGAAGCAGAATTGTAACTATAACTGTTACTTCCACCAACAGGCCCAGACGCAACAATCTGATTATCTCCAAAACAAGCAACCACAGCAGCACGAAGCTTAAAGAACTTCTCAGCTAAAACTTTACTTTCTTCCTCGCTTATAGCTACAGAGTTTCGATAACCATTTAGATTATTACGATATCGAGGAACAAATACACGGTTACCGCCAGAATCGTACTCACGATAATCATCATGCGGATTACGTGGTTGAGAATAAGAAACAGTAATAGTCATACCTTAATTATACCACAAAAAGACATAAAACTTTTACACTAAACCAAGATTAACATGTATACATACTAACTCTAGAACACAATACAAAAAGTAAAAGCCCTCACAATTAAATACGTGAGGGCTTTTACTTTTTACTTAACCTATTAACCCCAGAAAGGTTCCCGACCATTCTTAGGAACATACTGACGAATCATAAACTTATCAGAAGGCAACCCAATATCCTCATTATTAATCTTATTCAACAAATTAAAAATAGTTCTCTTATGTGTGAAATAAATAACCTTGTCATACATTTGCCCAAAATCACGATACGTCCTAAGAATACGTCGCCAATCCTCAGTAGTCTTAGCATTCAACTCTAACTCAATAGCTATATTAATAGGCTTACCATCAGCATCCCGCCCACGCGAAACAACCATATCAGGAATATGCTCCACCTGACCATAAATCACAAACAAACCCTCATTACCCTCAATAAGCTCAGGAGCATCAGGGAACCCCATCTCCCCAGTCAAAGGATGAGGCTTAGCATTACCCGTTTCCTTAATAGCAGACTCAACCAACTCACGCATCTCCAAAGTTGTACGATTCATACGCCACTTCTGCTGACCCTGACGGATCTCCTTCTCAGTGATAACACGCTCACCCTGCTCATACTCATTACGGCCAACAGAACGATTCATAGTAGGCCACACAGCTTCCTTAAGAAGATTATCACCACCAATCTCCAACTCAACACCAACATTAACCAAACCAAGCGTATGAGCAACAGTAACCCAAGAAAGCGTACCCTCTTTAATAGCAGGTAAATCAATATCAGTAACAAGATTACCAGCCTTAGTTGACAACCAAATATGCTGATTACCTGTAACAGTTTGCTTACGAATAAACCCACGCTCAGCAAGCTTCTTCAAACGAGGATTAACAGACTTAACAGAAGCATTAACCAAACGAGCAATCTGGAAAGCATAAGCATAACGATAACGAGCTAGAAAACGAATAATAAGAATATCACGCTCAGTAAGATGAAAACCAACACCTAACTCAGGTTCAATCTTAACAAGATTACCCTCACCACCAAAACCACGATTAGTATCCTTACTAGTATCATCAGTCCAATCACCAGCCTCAACACCAGACTTAGCCTTCAAAACGTGTGGACGCTGATCCTTATGCTCAGTCTCAGGCTTAGCAGCCGGGAAAGCCTTACGAACAGGAACCGCAGTAATATCATCTACCCCATACTGAGAACGATCCTCAGCAGGGCGCGTAACTCTCCCACCCAAGAAACTTGGTGCTGGTTTCTTCCCCGGTAACTTACCGGGGCGTAACACATTACTACGTGACAAAGTAGCTGATGTTTCACCTAGGGCTGCTTCTGTGCCAGATTTCGCTGAGAAATCTGTGTCAGAAGTATCATCCTCAATAACTTCCTCATCCCTAAAACGAGTCTGAGGAACCTTAGGTTTACTCTCCACACCAAGATTAAAAGCAGGATTAACCCTACGAACAGGTTTAACAGGTTCCACCACCACATCAGAAGCAGAATCCTGAACATTAACAGTATCATCCTCCCCCGAATCAAAAGACACACTTTCAGTAGTGTCCAACTTGTCCACTACCTCAGAAGATAAACTTACAGGTTTAACAGGAACAGAACCCTCACCAACCTCACCAGCCTCATCATCAAAATCATGCTCCACCCCATCAGAAACATCATCACCAAAATCAATAGCAACCTCATTGTTAGCAAGATTAGGTTTAATATCCACATCCTCAACATGATCAGCAGAAGCAATAGCAGGCTTAGACCAATCCCTACGCACAACACGCTTAGGAGCAGTAGCAATCTGATCTAACTGCTTCTCCACATTAGACTTATTCGCCCCCATAATAAAACGAGGGTTCAATTTCTTATCAGCCATCCCTTAACCTTCCCTAGTCTTAAAACCTTTAGCAAAAACAAACTTATTCGAAGCATCCCCAACCACAACAGGCTTACCAACCCACGGACGCTCACTCACATCACCAGAAACAGTTTTCTCCCGCTCCTTACGAATAATCAAACTACCATAAGGGGGAACAGTCACATTATAAATATCACCCAAATAACCACTATAACGAGTCACATACTCAGAAGGGTAAACCTCAGCACCACGACCTACCACATGAACATTTGTTCGAATAAACTCCCTAGGTTTATAAGAAGCCAACTTATCCCCAAACAACTTAGGATTATAAGTCTCACCAATATTCTTACTAAACTTATTCAACAACAAATAAAAATATTCTTCGTACTGGTTTTCGTATAAAGTATTACCATCAATAAAAGAATACTCATCCCTGAACTTCTTCTTACCCACAACCTCAGCATACTGAGACATACGAATATCAATCCCACGTAACTTAGTACGCACAATCAACCTATTAAAAACCCAATGATGAAAACCTGTAGGTTGAGTAAAGAAAACCTCACCACTATCGAACACCTGTTCCTTCTTCACCTCATCATAAGCATAAGGAGAAACAGTCGCAACAAGAATAGGATCGAACAAAGTTTCGGAAGACACAAACTCTGACAGCTTACCTAACTCCCTATAAGACTCACGTAAAGCAACAAAACGCTCCCACACAATCTTCTCCTCCAACAAAACCTCATGAAGATCATCAAACAGCATCCACCCACGAGAAGTTAACAACTCAGTATCAGAAGTAAAACCCTTAACATTAACAATCCCAGAAGACTTACCCTTCTCACCCTCACCAGTCAAATCCTTAGAAGAGAACACAAAAGAATCATAATGGGAATCAAACAACCCAATATCAGCCATAACCGTAACCCCTTCCAAAAGAACACAAAAGCTGTAAATACACTAAACACCGTAGTATAAGATATTTAACTAAACTATCGGATTCGAAAAGCACCCCAACCTACCAAAGAACACATCTTCGAAACAATTAACCCAAAAGAAGAAATATTCGAAAATGTCAATAGAGCACCCACCACCATAGTAGAAGATACCTCCACGTTCACAATTGTCCACCCACAGAAGATAAGAAGAAACAAACCCGCTCTTGTAACCCCACCATCTCCCACAAAAACTCTTGGAAAAACGTCTTATATTTAGTTAAAAATCCTTGATATTACTATCGGCGGGTGCTTAATCCTTTACACATTTACACAGGTATAGGTTAAAAGGGTTATCCTACGGGAACATATGTACGAAAAACCCCGCAAACACAAGGCAAAACCATAGATCTATATAACTAAAGAATAATTATAATGTCGCCCTCTATATACCTAATCTTACACATTAGGAAGCCCATTTTCATGTGTAAATCCACATTTACACATTTACACATGGGCAAAGAGTTAGCGTTAAGAATGTGTTCACAATTGTCCACTATATGTTCGCACCAAGCGATGGCGTGCGGCGTTTGCGTGAACCGGCTCCCTTCGGTCGCTTTCCCTCACTGCGTTCGGGCACAAAGGTGGAGCCTGTCGATGCGCTCCTACTTTGTGTGGTTTTGCGTTCCACCCTGATCGGGTAGTGGCACTTCGTGAACCTACTCGCTTCGCTCGCCCCTCTCCTCCTTCGTCGGAGTGGGTAAGGTTCCCGTTCGTGCGTGAAATTCCCTGAACGGGAATTGTCACCCCGCTGCGCGGTATGGTTACTGTGTGTAGTGGGTGTAGTATGAGGTAGTTCCCTAGGGGAACTATAACTATGGTAGTTGTGTAGTATGGGTTACAGTTGAACACATTGTGAACAATGTCAACCTGTGGTTAACCATCTCTATAACGTAACCGGCTAGAACAATAATAATGAGCGAACTACGTTCGCCTGATCTTTTATTTCAG
>Ga0247742_10001113_pt1 | contig 19469 bp, 18 predicted proteins | sample UWRJL208509C2_FD_180944 | JGI IMG/M metagenome (GOLD analysis project Ga0247742, IMG submission 180944) | Plant litter microbial communities from Arlington Agricultural Research Station in Wisconsin, United States - UWRJ-L208-509C-2 | ecosystem: Environmental > Terrestrial > Plant litter >... | reverse complement strand
CATGGCGCCCGGACACGGCAGGATAGGAACGGCCGTGTCCAGGCAGCTTCAACGAGCCCCCATTGAACGTCAGGCGGAGATGGCTGCGGATGGCGCCGACGTGCTTCGGCCAATGTCGTTCATCTTCATACGATCCCATGCATTTTGTCCTGAGCAGTGGAAACCGCCACTCTGACAAGACGCATGAACGCCGTAATGAGAATCGTGACCAGCTTTAAGAGTCAGCGTGCAGCCACGGCCTCCGGACGCGACGGATGCACGATCAACGTCGCGGTCATGCCCGCCGACAGCACCGTGCCCGCAGGCAGATGATCCGCGTCGATCTTCACTCGCACCGGCACGCGCTGCGCCAGCCGTACCCAGTTGAAGGTCGGATTCACATCCGCGAGAAGGTCGCTGCCGGTCGGATTATCGGCGTCGGTGATACCACGAGCGATGCTTTCCACCGCGCCCTTAAACTGTACGCCACCGCTCATCAGGCGAATGTCCACCGGATCGCCGATGCGCAGGCCCGGTAGCTTGGTCTCCTCGAAATACCCGTAGATCCAGTAGGAATGGCTATCGATCAACGCAAGGCGCGGTGTGCCGGCGTTGGCGTAGTCACCCACGCGCACATCGAGATTGGTGACGAAGCCATCGACCGGGGCCAGGACCTGCGTGCGATCCAGGTTGAGTTGCGCGGAGGCCAGCTCGACTTCTGCCTGGGCCACCGCAGCGAGCGACTGCTGCTGGGCTGCGCTGGCCTGCTTCGTACTCGCCAGCGTCTGCTGCCAGCCCGCCTTGGCCGCATTCGCGGCGGCTGCCGCGTTGGCCTTGTCCTCCGCCGAGATTACGTTGTTGATCAGCTTCTGCCGACGCTCCGATTGGGCCTGGTACATCTCATAGTTTGCGCGGCTCTGCTCCGCGCCCGCCGAAGCGGCGTTGATGCTGGCTCCGGCGGCACGCGCCGCGGCTTCGGCGGCATTGAGGTTCGCCTTGGCCTGGGCCACGGCGTTCTCGTAGCGCGCGCGGTCGACGACAAAGAGAAGATCGCCCTTCTTCACCGACTGGTTGTCGATCACGCGTACGTCGGTGACCAGCCCCGCCACGTCGGGCGCGATACGCACGATCTCCGCGCGTACGCGGCCATCGCGCGTCCACGGCGAGTACATGTAGTGCTTCCACATGGTGTGCCCGACGAAGGCCGCGGCGAGCACGACGATCGCGGTGACGGCGAAACGGATGAGGGTCGGGAATTTCATGACGGGATCACTCAGAGCAGGAAGAGCGCGCAGGCGCCGAAGACACAGACGAACACGGCCAGACGGAACAGCGGTGGGTGCCATACCAGGCGATAGAGGCCAAAACGACCTGCCACCCAGTCGAGCGCCCAGAGCAGCAGCAAGGCAAGGACGAAGAGGACGAGCAGCCCCGGAACGAGGGCGTCGCCGAGTGCGATTTCACGAGGCATGGGCGATCTCCTTTGCAAGCGGGGCATCCGGCATATACGCGGCGAGGACGGACTCACCGTCGAGCAGCGCCATGCGGACGAGATGCAGGTGGTCGAGCAGGTGCCGAGCGCCCTCATGTTCGCCAACGCTGGCAATGGCCGTGGCAACGGCGTCGCGCGCCAGCAGGTAGCCCGCCGGATCCGGCTTCTCGTAGAAGCGAGCCAGCGTGCGCAGGGCGTCGGTCAGGTAGGGGCGCAGCGTGAGCGGGAGTTCGGCGCGCGCCATGTCATGGCGCAGTTCGATGAGGGCACGACCGGTTTCGTGCACCGCCAGCGCCCACGCGACCAGGGCGCGGGAATCGGCACTGCCTGGCTCGGTTTGCGCGACGACCTGGCTCACCAGGTCGTGATTGACGCTTTCGAAACGATGACGCAAGCCCGGCAGGGGCGCCTCAGCGGCCAGGGCCACCTGACCGCGCAGCCGCACGAGCTGGCGTCGACGCAGCCACGCGCTACCGATCGCCGGCGGGATCACGACGAAGGAAACGGCCGCCGCGCCGAGTCCCACGACCTGGGCGATGGCATCGTTGATGAAGTGCGCCGGGTCGTACACCTGCACATTCTTCAACGCGAGGATGTAGGCCAGGCCCATGGCCCAGCCCAACCCATACGACGCGACGCGCGGGCTCATCATCATCACGAGGCCTACCGCGAGGAAAGGCGCTATGCAGACCACAAGCAGCGGGTAGCCATCTACCTGGGTGAGCAGGAAGAACTCGCAGACAAAGCCTGCGGCCATGCCCGAGAGGTAGCCGAGCATCACCATCCAGGTAACGCGCGTCGGGTTGGGAATCGTGGCGAAGAGCCCCGCGAAAACGGTCGCAAGCAGCATGGCGCTTGAGCCCAGCGGCCACGCGCTGCAGATCCAGTAAATACCCAGGCACAGCATCGTCAGGGTGGCGCGCAGGGTGGCGAGCCCGGCGCCGAGGAAGTCGTTTCCGCGATCGAAGCGCACCCGCTCGCCGGACGCGGCGATGACGCGCGGCGCCTGCAGGGACGCCGCGGCATCGACATAGGCGTGCAATTCGTCGGCGAACCGCGCCAGGAGCGAAGCACCCGTATCGAAGTCACGTATGTCCTGTGCATCCGTCAGCGAGTCGCGCAAGGACCTGCTCTGCTCGCGCATGGTCTCGCGGGCCGCGACGAGCCGCGGCAGCAGCACTCGCGCAACGGCCCCGGCCTCGATCGGCGCGTCGAGCGCCGTGCCGATGGACGCATACAAACGAATGAGAGTATCGGCCGCAAGGTCGCGGTGCGCGCGCTTCAGGCGATTGATCAAGTGATGCAGCGACTGGAAGCTCGTCGAGGCCGCCATGAACCGTTGATTGAACAGGCGCAGGTGCCCACTTCGCGCGCGGGCTTCGGCATCCTCGAAGACCACGGAACTGCGCAGGTCTTCGAACGTCACCGCCGCGCGGACGAAGCGAAGATGTGCATTCTCCATCGTCTCGCGCGCCACGTTGCCGCGCGTGCTGTCGCGTACGAACGCGACGAAGTGGGAGAACTGTTCGCGGGCGGTGCGACGCAACACATCGCGCATCCGGCTCGGAAAGATCACATCGTTGACGACACCGCTGACGGCGAGGCCGAGCAGGACTTCGCTGATGCGCGCCCACGACGAATCGAAGACGCCGGGTGGGTTGTCGATCACCGGTATCGCCACGATGGCCGCGGTGTAACCGCCCAGCACGAAGGCGTACGACTTGAAGTTGCGGTACAGCGTCGCGCCGCCGGCGCAGATGCCGATCCAGAGCGATAGCGCAAGCAGGAAAAGGTCGCGCTGCTGCGGGAACGAGGCAACGATGGTGATCGCCGCGGCGGCGCCTGCCAGCGTCCCGATGGCGCGGTAGAAGCTCTTGGCCAGGACCATGCCGGACTGGCGGTTGGCCACGATGACAGTGGTCAGCATCGCCGTGGATGGCGCCGGCAGGGCGAAGCGCATGGCGAGCCAGCCCGTGAGGAAGAACGCGATCAGTGTCTTCACGACGAACAGCCACACGGACGCTTCCTCGTGCAGCGTCTCGACGACGGCCTGGCGAGTGAAGGGTGAAGCAATGGAGAGGTCGGATGCAGCCATGATCGGTGCTTCTTATTCCCCGTACCCGGCGAGCATTTTTTTCAGCAGGACTTCCAGTTGAGCCTGCTCGGTGGCATCGAGCTTGCGCGTCTGGCGGAAAAGCAGGCTGACGATGTCCGGCAGGAAGCTTTCGATCAACGCGATGCCTTGCGGCGTCAGCGTCAGGGTGACCTTGCGACGGTCGTCTTCGCTGGAAGCACGGTCGATATAGCCCTTCTCGCACAGTTGCGTGGTCAGCCGGGTCACGTTGGCCGACTTCTCACCCGCGGCATCCGCGAGCTGCGACGGATTCAGGGAGTTGTCCGGCGAGCCGTACATCATCATGAGGATGTTGTATTCGGGGTGGTTGAGCCCGTAGGGCTTCATCACCGCGTTGGCCTCGTCGTGGATCTCCTTGTAGAGGTGCTTGATCAGCCGGACGAGCGCGGCAGGGTCCCGCGGGAAGCCTGGATACTTTGAAAGCGTGACCTGGAGTCGTGCTTCGGTTGGGGCGAAATCGCTCATGAGGGCCGTCCTGTCGACTGATTGCCTCATAAGTATATAGTTCATTTATGAATAATCAATACCTGTTCTATATTCGAGTGATCGGTATGAGGCCCTAGAATCTCAAAGATGTCCCTGACCCTGCTCATCGCCGACGACCATCCGATGTTCCGCGGCGCGATGCTGCACGCGCTGGCCGACTTGTTGCGCGAGGGAAGCGCGATCGAGGTCGCCAGTCACAGTGCCATGGAGGCCACGCTCGCCCTGGATCCGGGGGTGGACCTGATTCTGCTGGACCTGACGATGCCTGGCGCGCTGGGCTTCTCATCCCTGCTCTGGCTGCGCGGCGAGCACCCGGACATCCCCGTGCTGGTCATTTCCTCCAACGACCACCCGCGCAACGTCCGTCGTGCCCAGCAGTTCGGTGCCGCGGGCTTCGTCTCCAAGTCGGCCGCGGCGGACGTCCTGCGCGACGCTGTGGCCGAGGTGGTGAAGGGCGGAACCGCCTTCATTTCTGCGCGCGCCGAGCGCCGCGACGAAGACAGTGCGCTGGCCGCGCGGCTGGCCCGGCTGACCCCACAGCAGTTCCGTGTGCTGATGCTGATGGCCGAGGGGCTGCTCAACAAGCAGATCGCCGCCGAACTGGGCCTGGCCGAGAACACGGTGAAGATCCACGTCACGGCGGTGCTCTCGAAGCTTGACTGCCGCTCGCGCACCCAGGCGGCCGTGCTCGTGAAATCGCTGGACCTGGACGACGGCGTCGACGGTTCGCACCCCGGATAGAGCGCGGCCCGGCTAGTTGGCGGCGACCATCAGCAACCGGCTCATGACCGCGCGCAGGCGTGCCGGTGCCAACGGCTTGGCCAGGTAACGCAGGCCGGCTTCGGCAGCGGATTCGATGTCCACGGCCGTCGGCGAATCGGCGATCAACAGGGTCGGGGGCGCCGTGCCCCATCGTGTCGCCAGCGCGTTGCGCAAATCGCTGCCGGTCATTCCCTCGATCGGCGCCTCCAGCAGGACGATGGCCGGCGCGTCGTCCGTCTCGGCCCGCCGCATGGCCGCGGCGACGCCGCGCACCGCGTCGACTTCACAGCCCCAGGACAGCAGCAAGGCGGCCGTTCGTTCACGCGAAGCGTCGTCAGCATCGACCAGCAACACGCGTCGCCCGACCAGGGGCGAGTCTTCGTCGGCATGCGCGCTCGGCGCGGGGACCGCAGCGGCGCCGCGCGCGATAGGCACGGCGATGGAGAACGCGCTGCCCTGCCCCGGCCACGAACGCACGTCCACCGGGCAATCGAGCAGCCTGGCGATCCGTTGCACGATCGACAGCCCGAGCCCAGCGCTGCGGCCATCCCGGTCGATACCGTTATCCAGTCGCAGGAATTCGTCGAAGATCGCCTGGGTCTTCGATGCCGGTATGCCCAGGCCCGTATCCCATACCTCGACGCGCACCCGCTCGCCATCGCGACGAGCGCCGATGAGCACTCGTCCGCGTGGTGTGTAGTGGATAGCGTTGGACAGGAAGTTCTGCAGCACGCGACGCAACAGAAGCGCGTCAGTGCCCACGACCAGTCGGGTGTCGACCCAGTCGAGCATCAGCCCGCGCGCGTCGGCCAGCACCCCGAACTGGCGGGCCAGCTCCCCGAGCAACGGGCCCAGCGGCACCGCCGCCATGCGTGGCGCCACCGCCCCGCCCTCCAGCCGCGAGACATCCAACAGGCTGGCGAGCAGTTCGTCCTGGGTTTCCAGCGCGCTGCCCACGCGATCGAGCAGGGAACGGTCCTCGTCGGCCAGTGCACGGCCAGCCAGCGCGCCGACGAACATGCGCGCGGCGTTCAACGGCTGCAGCAGGTCATGCACCGCGGCAGCCACGAAGCGTGTCTTCGAGCGGCTGGCGCGCTCGGCCTCGGCTTTGGCCTCATTGAGGTCGCGCGTGCGTTCGTCGACGCGGCGTTCAAGCGACGATGCCAGTGTGCGGAGTTCGCGTGCGGCGGTCTTGTACGCGGTGATATCCGCGTAGCTGGTGACAAAGCCTCCGTCGGGCAGGGGATTGCCGCGAATTTCCAGCGTGGTGCCGTCGGGACGCTCGCGCTCGTACATGTGCGGACTGCCGCGACGCAGGTAGGCCAGCCGGCGCTCGATCTGTTGCTCCGGATCGCCGGGGCCGAGCAAGCCACGCCGTGCGTTGAAGCGAAACATGTCCTCGATCGGCCGACCGGCCCGCATGTACTCGTCGGGAAAGCCGAAGATCTGCTGGTAGCGAGAGTTCCACGCGACAAGGCGAAGCTGCGCATCGACCACGCTCACGCCCTGAGGCAAGTGTTCCAGGTTGCCGTGGTCGCCCTGCGTCGCCTTGTGGGCCGCCACGACCAGGCCGTCCTGGGCCGAACGAAGTGCCGCGGCGTGGTGGCTGACCATGCGTTCGAGTTCCTCGCGGCTACGCTGCCGCAGCCGTGCCAGGCGCAGTCGTTGCTGCAGGAACAGACCGAACAGGATGACCGGGAGCCACCCCGCCAGAACCACCAGCGCCGCGTTGCGGCCGGCAGCGAAAGCGGGCCGGGCGTCGGCCAGCAGGTGTAGCGTCCAGGCCTGGCCGGGCAGATCGAGCGAGCGCCAGATCACCTCGTACCCGGGATCGGGCGAGGTGACACGCACACGTATCGCCCCGTCGCCGGCGTCACCCAGTACGTTGCGCGTCAGCGCTGGCAGCGGACGCCCGGCGTACTGGCGGGTCGTGTCGATGTCGGCGGCCTCGGTCTGGTCGAGCGCATGCAGCGTGCGGTACATCCAGCGACCACCCTGGTTGCCGAGGAAGACCACGCCGTGACGATCGCTGAGCAGCACGATGTCGTCGCCACGCGACCAGTCCTTCTGCAGCGCATCCAGCGTGATCTTCACGACGACGACGCCGACCGGATGGCCGGCGTCGTCGTCGAGTGCCTGCGCGATGAAATAGCCCGGCACATTGGTCGACACGCCCAGTGCGTAGAACGTCGCCTTGCCATCGCGCATGGCGTCACGGAAATACGGGCGAAAAACGTAGTCGAGGCCGACGTTGCTCTCGGGGGTATTCCAATTGTTGGCGGCGACCGCGTGCCCGTGCCGATCGAGGAGTGTCAACGTGGACGCGTGGACGGCACCGTTGGCGCGCTCCAGCTTGGCGTTCAGCGCCGCCGTGTCGATCGCGGCTGACGGGCCCGAAAGCGCCTGGCGAAGTTCCGGATCCAGCGCCAGCACGGTCGGCAACACCCGGAACCTGTCGATCAGGCGCTGCACCGCCAGCGCGTGCAGGTCGAGGCGATCCGCCGACTGCGTGGCGATGGTGGACACCGCGCGGCGCCAGGCCAGCCAGCCGCCCAGCACCGAACTGCCGGCCATGCCCAGCACGAGCAGGACCAGCCAGAAGACGCGGAGGGGTCGGGGTCGGGACATGCACAATCCTCCCACATCCCCCGGGGCCTTAGCCGGAATGTGCTATGGGTGGATAGGACAGGACATGCGACAAAGCTCCACCGCCCGACCCGGGCAACCATGTCGTATCGCACATGCCTGTGTCCGTTCCCGTCCCCGCCGCCGGTCCCGTGCCGTTCTATAGGCAGACCTATGCGCAGGTCCTGGTGGCCATCGCCCTGGGCGCGCTGCTCGGGCACTTCCTGCCGACGTTCGCCGAATCACTGAAGCCACTGGGCGATGCCTTCATCAAGCTGGTGAAGATGATCATTGCCCCGGTGATCTTCCTCACCGTCGTCACCGGTATCGCCGGCATGCCACACCTGAACGCCGTCGGCCGCGTGGTTCTGAAGGCGATGATCTATTTCCTCGTGTTCTCCACCCTTGCGCTCATCGTCGGCCTGGTGGTCGCCAACGTCGTGCAGCCGGGCGCCGGACTGAACATCGATCCGTCCACGTTGTCGACGAAGGAAATCTCGACCTACACCTCCAGGGCGCACGATATCTCGCTCACCGGCTTCCTGCTGGACATCATTCCCGACACTGTCATCGGTGCGTTCACCTCCGGCAACATTCTGCAGGTGCTGCTGTTCGCAGTGCTGTTCGGGGTATCCCTGAGCCTCGCTGGCGAGCGCGCACGGCCCATCGTCGATTTCTTCGACGCGATGACCACGCCCGTGTTCAAGCTGGTGCACCTGCTGATGAAAGCCGCGCCCATCGGCGCGTTCGGGGCCATTGCCTTCACCATCGGCCGCTACGGCATCGGCTCGCTGGCGAACCTGCTCTTCCTCGTCGCGACGTTCTACGGCACGTCGATCCTGTTCGTTGTGGTGGTACTCGGCACCGTCGCACGGGTCGCCGGGTTCTCCATCTTCCGCCTGCTGCGTTACCTGAAAGCCGAACTGCTGCTGGTACTCGGCACCTCGTCTTCCGAAGCCGCCCTGCCCTCGTTGATGGAAAAGATGGAGCGTGCCGGCTGCGACAAGTCGGTGGTCGGCCTCGTCGTTCCCACCGGTTACTCGTTCAACCTCGACGGCACCAACATCTACATGACGCTCGCCGCGTTGTTCATCGCGCAGGCCACGAACACATCGTTGACGCTGGGCGAGCAGGTCGCCCTGCTGCTGGTCGCTATGGTCAGTTCCAAGGGTGCGGCCGGCGTGACCGGTGCGGGCTTCGTCACCCTCGCGGCGACGTTGTCAGTCGTCCCGTCGCTGCCCGTCGCCGGCATGGCACTGATCCTCGGCGTCGATCGCTTCATGAGCGAGTGCCGCTCGCTCACCAACTTCATCGGCAACGCCGTCGCCACGATCGTCGTCGCGCGCTGGGAAGGCGCACTTGATCACGACGCACTCGCCGACGCCCTTTCATCTCGCGCCGAACCAGGCGCTTCCACGCTCATCACCACCCAGGGGAAACAACCATGACCCTCTTTCGTGTCGCGTTGCTCGCCGCGACCGTCGCCCTCGCCTGCACCGGCAACGCGCTGGCGCAAGCCGCCGCTCCGGATACCGGCAAACCGCTCAGCATCGACCTGTGGCCCGGCACGCCGCCGGGTGGCGGTGGACCGAGCGGTCCCGAGCGCATCGGCCAGTCGGGCACCGGCGTCGGCGCCGTCTCGAACATAAGCCGTCCGCGCATCGAGATCTACAAGCCCGCGCACCCGAACGGCACGTCGGTGATCCTGGTCGGCGGCGGCGGCTACTACCGCATCGGTATCGGCAACGAAGTGATACCCACGGCGAAATGGCTTGCCGCACTCGGCGTCACGCCGATCGTCCTGTACTACCGCCTGCCCGCCGATCATTGGCCGGCCGTCGCACCGTTCCAGGACGCGCAGCGCGCCATCCGCATGGTCCGTTCTCGTGCCGGTGAACTGGGCCTGGCCGCCGACCGGATCGGCGTGATCGGCTTCTCCGCTGGGGGCAACCTTGCAGGTATCGCGGAAACGCGTTCCGCAGCCACGTTCTATCCGGCCGTGGATGCTGCGGACCAGGTTTCCGCACGGCCCGACTTTGCCGGCTTGATCTATCCGGTCATTTCCCTGCAGAAGCCCTACGACACCACCCGCTCCAGTCGCGAGCTGGCGACTCAGGGCGATTCGGTGCAGGCCTATTCCGTGGAACTGCACGTCACCCATAACGCGCCACCGACTTTCCTTGCGCAAGCGGCCGACGATCCTATCGCGAACATCGGCAACAGCCTGGTGATGTTCGACGCGCTGCGCAAGAACGGCGTCGACAGCGAACTGCACGTGTTCGACAAGGGCGGGCACGGGTGGGGCCTGGGCGATCCCGGCTCGGCCGTCGCCGCGTGGCCTCGCCTGTTCGCTGCCTGGGCGAAGCGCCAGGGATTCTTCCCGTCGGTCGACTCCGGCCCTTTCGCACAGCCGATCGCCACGCCCGCCGCTCGTGCCGCGGATAGCGCCGCGCCCGACGACAACTGATCGCTCCAAGGGGGAGACCACCATGAATCCAAGCAAGTCCCGCCTATACCCGGCGATCGCCGCGGTGCTCTTCGCCGGCGCCTCATCGCCGCTGTTCGCTACCGATCAGGTGACGAACGCCGAATTACTCAAGCTGATCAAACAGCAATCCGCACAGATCGACGACCTGAAGAAACGCCTCGCCGCGGTGGAGGCCGAACGACCGTCCACCACCGTCGCGACATCACCTGCGGTCGCCGCACCGCCGGTAGCGACGGTCGCCACGGCGGAAGATCGTCGCCAGAGCCAGGTCGACGCTGCGATCGCCGACACGCGCGAAAGCGAACTGGCCGTCGCCATGGCACGTGGCGGTGCGGCGTCGAACGGCGGCGGTGACACCCGCTGGGGACGCGGTGGCGAAGCCGGTCCGATGTTCCGCAGTGCCGATGGCTTCTTCACCTTCAAGCCAGACGGCCGCCTGCTGATGGACTTCACCGGCACGAAGGGATCGTCGTACGACCTGCGCAATATCAACGGCGCGCAGATCACCAGTGCGCGCCTGGGTGGCGAAGGCACGGTCGGCGCACTGGGTTACCACATCGAGGCCGACTTCGCGGACAACGTGGTGGCGCTACGCCAGACCTACCTCACCTACACCGCACGGCTGTTCGGCAACGTCACGAAGTTCTACGTCGGTAACTTCCTGAAGGACCTCGGTACCGAAGGCTCATCCGAATCCGCGCGCGTGCCCTTCATGCTGCGCAATGCGGCAACGGCCGTGGGCCAGCCGGTCGTCAGCTACTTCGGCATGGGCGCGCAGATGCGCATGTACGGCGACACCTGGCACTACAGCCTGTCGATCAACGGCAACGCGCCGAACAGCTCCACATCCGGCACGCGCACCGACTCGACGACCTACCTCACCCGCGCGCACTGGAACCCGATCAAGACCGAGGACGGCTTCGTCCACGTGGGTGGCTGGTACTACTACGAGAAGATCAGCGGCGGTGTGGCCAGCATCAACAACACGCCGGCGATCGCGCTCGACTACAACGACAACCTCGCCGTGTCGGCCAGCTCCATCGCGAATCCAACCCAGGATCGCGGCAAGGGCTACGAACTCGGCGGCGTGATGCGCAACGTCTGGCTGATGACCGAATATGGCAAGCGTACGATCGATTCCAGCACGGCCGATTCGGTCAGCCGTCACGGTTCGTCGTTCGCCGCCGGCTGGATGATCACCGGCGAGGCGCCCGGATTCTCCAGCCGCTCGGGTAGCTGGAAGGCGGTGAAAGTCAACAACCCAGTTACCTCCGGTGGCTGGGGTGCGTTCGAACTGGCGGGCCGCGTAGACCATTACGATTATGCAGACGCGCCGAAGGGCGGTATCGGCAAGAGCTACACGCTGGGGGTGAACTGGTACCTCAACGACTGGTCCCGCCTGATGCTCAACTACGTCCACTGGACTACCGACAACAAGGTCGGCAGCTTCCAGGGACCGGACGACGGTAACTCGCTCGCGGTGCGGGCGCAGGTCGTGTTCTGATCGTTGCCAGGCGACATGATTTGGGGGCGTCGACAGCCATGCTGGCGACGCCCCCTGCAGCTTAAACCTGGGGAGACAAGAGGTCGGATATTCCCACGCGCCAGAACAGCTCCCGCCGCACCCGGTCGGCCACGCCGTTGACGATCTCGGCACCGTCCTGCGACGGGTCCACGTGGACGCGAGACGGCCGCTTGCCGAACGGCAGGTTCACCACATCGACGATCTTCGTCGCCACCTCGCCTGCGTCAGCGTCCGCCGGTTCGAGCGCGGCAAGCCCCTGGAGAATCCGCTCAGGCATGCCGGCATACGGGCCGTCCATGTACTCGGCGGCCCGCGCCTCGTCAGCCGGTTTTCCGGCGTGCGCGAAGTGGTTCGTGCCCTTGGTGAACGCGCCGGGCACCATGATCGATGTCTCGATGCCCCAGCGCGCCAGTTCGCCCGCATAACTTACGGCGAGTGAATCCATCGCCGCCTTCGCCGCGAAATACGGGGCGAGGAAGGGCGGTGTTCCACCGCGGACGCTGCTGCTCGATACCCAAAGCAGCAGCCCCTTCCGCTGGGCACGCATGACCGGCAACGCGGCGCGGTTGACCCGCTGCGTGCCGAGCACGTTTACGTCGTAGAGCTCGGCGTACTGCTCCGCCGTGAACGACTCGGCTGGCCCGAACACCATGTGACCGGCGTTGTGTACGAGAACATCCAGGCGTCCGTCCTGTCCGACGATCGTCTTCACCGCGGCTTCGGCGGAGGCGTCCGAGGTGACATCGAGTTCGACGACGCGAAGGTCGATGTTGCGCTCCCTGGCTTCCTTCAGCACGGCCTCGGCGTTGGCTGCATTACGGCCGGCGATGTCGCGCATGCTCGCGTAGACGGTGTGACCGGCCTGGGCCAGGGCGCGTGCGGTCAAGAGGCCGAAACCACTCGACGCACCGGTAATCAGGATGACCTGTTTCATGACGGATTCTCTTAAAGGGCTGCGAACAGAGGGCTGCGAATCAAACGATGCCGCCGTTGGCGCGGAGTACCTGGCCGTTGATCCAGCCGCCGTCGGCGCCGGCAAGGAAGGCCACGGCCGCGGCGATATCGTCCGGTGTGCCGAGGCGCTCGAGCGGCGCCAGCCTGGCAAGACGATCGACGAGTTCAGGCGACTTGCCGTCGAGGAAGAGGTCGGTCGCGGTCGGGCCCGGTGCGATCGCGTTCACCGTCACCTGGCGGCCGCGCAGCTCGCGGGCGAGCACCATGGTGGTAGCTTCGATGGCCGCCTTCGTCGCCGCATAGGCGGCATAACCCGGCTGCAACAGGCCGACCACGCTGGAGGAGAAGTTGACGATACGACCGCCCTCGCGGATGCGGGACGCGGCTTCGCGCATGGTGTTGTAGCTCCCTTTCACGTTGATCGCGAAAAGGCGATCGAAGTCTTCGTCCTTGAGGTCCGCGACATTGGCCAGAGCCATGACGCCGGCATTGTTTACCAACACGTCGACGCCACCGTAGACCTCCTGCACGGTGTCGAAGAGACGGCGCACGTCGGCGGACTTCGAGACGTCAGCCTGGGCACTGATGGCTTTGCCGCCAGCGGCTTCGATGTCGCGGACCACCGCCTCGGCAGCCTGGGCACTACCCGCGTAGTTGACGACGACGGTAAAGCCGTCGTGGGCGAGGCGCTTGGCCACTGCGGCGCCGATGCCGCGCGAGGCGCCCGTCACGATGGCAACTTTCTGGGTGTTCTGGCTCATCTGGGTTCTCCGGTTCCGGCGACATTGCCGGGCGAGAACAGGATGAACGTTGTCGTCGTCCGGATAATCCAGCAGGATATGACTTCACTATTCCATTGAGCGGAACAATGTAATGGACCGTTTCGACACCATGCGCCTCTTCGTCCGCATCGTGGAGCGGCGGAGTTTTACCCTGGCCGCCTCCGACCTGGACCTGCCCCGGTCAACCGTGACCCAGGCCATCAAACGCCTGGAAGCCCGACTGGGCGTGCGCTTGCTCCAGCGCACCACCCGCCAGGTCAGCCCGACGCTCGATGGCGAGGCGTACCATCGGCGCAGCGTGGCGATCCTCGCGGAGGTCGAGGACGCCGAAGGCGCCTTTCTCGATGCGCGGCCAACCGGGCTCCTGCGCGTGGATATGCACGGCACGCTTGCTCGCACGTTCGTGCTACCTGACCTTCCCGATTTTCTTGCGCGCTATCCAGGCCTTCGCGTGCACCTGGGCGAGGGCGACCGTTGGGTCGACCTCGTGCGCGAAGGCGTCGACTGCGTTCTCCGCGTCGGCGACCTGGCGGACAGCAGCATGGTGGGGCGACGTATCGCGATGCTGGAAGAAGTGACCTGCGCCAGCCCGGCGTATCTCGAACGCCACGGCGTACCGCAAACGCCGGATGATCTTGAGGGTCATGTCGCGATCGGCTTCCTCTCCACGGCCACCGGAAGCACCCTGCCGCTGGAATTCGTCCAGAACGGAGAGACTCGTCTGGTTAACCTGCCATCCGTCGTGACGGTGACCGGCTCGGAGACCAACATCGATCTTGCCCGCCTGGGACTTGGCCTGATCCAGGTGCCGCGTTATCACCTGGCGGCCGATCTGGCAGCGGGTCGGTTGGTGTCGGTGTTGCCCGACTACCCGCCCACACCCTCGCCCGTCTCACTGTTGTATCCGCACAATCGCCAGCTGTCCCCACGCGTCCGCGTGTTCATCGACTGGGTGACGGCGACGTTCGCCGCGAGAGCGCGAGACGGCGTCACGTCGCTCTGAGCGAGATGACGCCGTAAGCGGATCAGTTGTTCTTCAGCGGAACCGTTTCAAAGCCCGCCTGCGGCGTGCTGCTTCCCTGCGGCGTCGGCGCAGGCGTATCGCTGCGTGCCGGGCCGAGATTGCGGCTACCGCACGTGTAAGCACCCCAGGGCTGCGAGCCTTCGCTCGGATCGGCCAGGGGCTTCACCGTGTCGGCACCCATCTTGGCTGCTTCGTTTCGTGCGAGCACTTCCAGTTCGTCGCGAACCTTCAGGTCGTTGCGGTCCACCGGGCCGACGCGGTTCATGACAGACACCGTGACCTTGCCCTGTTCTTTGCAGCTGGAGACATCGCCGTTCCAGGCGGTGCGAACGTTTCGCGCACCGTCGTCGAGCTTGATGCCCCACGTGCAGGCGGACAGGGCGAGGGGAACGAGGAGGACGAGAGCCTTGCGCATGTGGAACTCCGGGGGTTCGATCGCTGCCTATGCTAGCCGGACTAACGTGAGGGCGCGATCTTCTTCGATCACGCCCTCACGCAAGTTACTTCGCGGCCGCCGGCGCGCCTTCCGGCTTGCTCGCTTTCGCGGCCTTGGTCGCTTTCGTCGCCTTGCCGTGCTGAACATCCTTCGCCGGGTTGCCGTCGGCGTCGACGACATGCACCTCGCCCAGGTTCAGCGCACGCACGGGCGCCTCGATCTTGCTGAGATCTCCCACGATGACCCAGGTCAGGGCCTCCGGATGGATCACGGCCGTCAGTGCGTCTTCCGCCGCCTTACGATCCACACCTTCGATGCGGCCCTTGAGCGTCTGCACGTAGTCGTCCGGCCGGTCGTAAATGACGATACCCGTCATGGCACCCAGCACGGCCGAGGTGGTCTCGAAGCTGCCCGGCAGCGCGCGGACCTTCTGTGCGCGAATCTTCGCGATCTCGTCGTCAGTCAGTGGCTTCGGGCCGATGACAGCACGCGCTTCCTTGAGGATTTCCGCCGCGGAATCGGCCGTCTTGTCGGTCTGCACGGGAGCGTAGAACAACATCGGCCGCTGGCCCTGGGCGTCGGACAGCATGCTGCCCGCACCGTAGGCCCAACGCTTCTCTTCGCGCAGGTTCATGTTCAGTCGCGAGGTGAAGGTGCCTCCGAACGCGCCGTTGGCGATACCGAGATCGAGCGCGTTCTTCGCCTTGGTCGACGGCGCGAGCAGGCCGGCGAGAATGAGCGACTGCGGCGCATCGGTGCGATTGATCAGGAAGACACGCGGCTTGGCCTGCTCTGCCACCTGCCCGATGTTCTTCTTCGGCAGGGCGCTCGCCGGCGCAGCCCAGTCACCGAACACGGCGTCCAGCTGCGGCAGGATCTGTGCCAGCGTGGTATCGCCGGCGACGAGGATGCGAACGTTGTCCGGGCGCAGGAAGTCTCGCTGGAAGGTTGCGAGATCTTCAGCGGTGAGCGACGCGATCGCCTTCTCGGTGCCGCTACCGGTGAACGGAATGCCGTAAGCGTGGTTCTTGCCATAGAGCAGCGGCGGCAGGGTGCGCAATGCCAGACCGGTGGGTTCGGTCTTTTCCTGGGCGATGCCCGCCATCCACTGGCCACGCACACGTTCGATATCTTCCGATTTGAACGCGGGATTCCGAACGATGTCGGCAAACAGAGCGAGCGACGGGGTGAGTTCCGAGTTCAACGCATTGAGCCCGATCGAGCAGTTGTCGAGCGAGCAGCCCGAACCGATGATCGCGCCAAGACGTTCCTTGCGACGGGCCACTTCGACCGAATCCAGCGTTTTCGTGCTTTCGTCGAGCAGCGCCGAGGTGAAACTGGCCGTGCCAAGCTTGCGGCCCTGGTCCGCCGCGTAGCCGGCGTTGAACAGCAGGCTGATCTGCGTGACTGGCACGGTGTGGCGCTCGGCGAGTACCACTTCGATGCCATTCTTCAGCTTGCCGCGCTGCAGTTTCGGGAAGGAGAGATCGGGGAAGGTGTCGACCGACGGCACGCCCTTGCTGCGATCCACATCCGACTTGCCGACGCTATATGCCTTCGCTCCCGGCATCACCGCTACGGGACGCCCCGCGGCGTCCTTGAGGCCGACCACGGCTTTGTCTTCTGCCGCCGGATCGAAGCCCGGTGCCGCGGGAAGTACGGTGAGCGTGTAGTCACCCTTGGCCAGCCAGGTTTTCGATGCGGCAAGTACCGAGGCGATGCTCGCGTTCTGCGCGCGTTCGAGGTCCTTTTTATAGGCTTCCGGATCGTTACGGTAGACCTGGCCCTCGGCGAGAATCACCGCCTTGCCACCGGAACCACCCACCTTCTCAAGGCCTCGCACGAAGCCGGCGCGATTGCTGACCTTGGCGCGTGCCAGCTCGTCTTCCGTCGGACCGGTAGCCATGTAGTCCTTCCACACGTCCGCCACGGCTGCTTCGACCTTCGCCGGATCGACGCCGTTCTTGACGTCGATGGTGAGCTGCACCTGGCTGGCGAGTGCGAACGGCGCGATGCCCAGGCTCACGTCGTCGGCGAGCTTGTCCTGGTAAACCAGGCGCTGGTAGAGGCGCGATGTCTTTCCGCCGCCGAGTACGGTGGTGGCGAGATCGAGCTGGACGGAGTCGTCACTGCCGAGTTGCGGCACCACCCACGTACGCACGATGCGCGTCTGCGCAACCTGATCGTGTTGCGTGCCGCGCGTGGATGTCGCGACGGGGGTGATCCAGGGCTGCTGGCGCGGCACCGGCGGGCCGGCGGGGATGTCACCGAAATACTTCTCGGCCTTGGCCTTTGCCTGGCCCACCGTGATGTCACCGGCGAGTACCAGTGTGGTGTTGGCCGCGCCGTAGTAGCTGTTGAACCAGTGCTTCACGTCGGCAAGCGAGGCCTTGTCCAGATCGTCCATCGATCCGATCGTGTCGTGGTGATATGGGTGATTGGCCGGGTAGGTATTGACCAGGATGTTTTCATCGACGCGGCCGTAGGGACGGTTCTCGTCCTGGCGCTTCTCGTTCTGGACGACGCCACGCTGGGTGTCGAGCTCCTTCTGCCCGATGGCACCCAGCAGGTGACCCATGCGGTCCGATTCCATCCACAGGGCCATGTCCAGCGCCGTGGTCGGTACCGTCTCGAAGTAGTTGGTGCGATCGAACCAGGTCGTGCCGTTCATGTCGGTGGCACCGGCCAGTTCGAATGGCTGGAAATAGGTGCCCTTGCGGTTCTCCGAGCCGGAGAACATCAGGTGCTCGAAGAGATGCGCGAAGCCGGTCTTGCCGGCCGGCTCGTCGGCCGAACCGACGTGATACCAGATGCTCACGGCGACGACGGGGGCCTTGTGGTCCTCGTGGACCACGACGGTCAGGCCATTGGGCAGCTGGAACCGCGTGAAGGGGATATCCGGGATGGCGTCGGGGGACGTGGTGGCCGCTCCAGCGACTCCGACGACGGTCATCAGCCCGGCGGCAAGCAGGGCGAATCTTTTCTTCATGGCAGCTCCAGTGGACCTCGATGGCCCGATTCCACCGAGGCTAGCCCGCGCGGTCCGTTCGACGCAATCGGCGCTCCGGCATGGTCCGGACGGTGTCCGCTCATAGGTGGTCAGTGTCCGCGGACAACATGGCGACGGGCGACCACCTGACAAACCTCATACGAATCAGCTGATTGCATGCCCTTAAAAGCTGGCACGGCGTTTGCGTTACTAGTCCTGCCAAGCCGGGTGGCCTTCTTACCCCGCACCGATCCGGAGAACGCCATGAAGTACGAAATGCTGATGCTGCGCAGCCTGCTCGTGACCTCGATGCTGATCTGCGGGCTGACCCTCGGCCAGATGTTCTAACGACTCGTCATTCAAGAAAATACGGAATCCATGTCATGAAACACGAACTCCTGATGCTCCGCAGCCTTCTCGTCGCCTCGCTCGTCGTCTGCGGCCTGATCCTCGGCAACATGCTCGCCTACACCGGTAACCCGATTCAGCTGGCCACGATGGGCACGGCAGCCAGCGCGGCCACGAGCGGCTGCGGGCTGCCGACGGATGGCATCGTCTGCCCCCGCGTCGCCTCATAATGGCGGTATGCCCCACGTCATCCTCTTCCGACCCGAAATACCGCCCAACACAGGCAACGTCATACGCCTCTGTGCCAATACAGGCGCGGCCCTGCACCTGGTCCGACCGCTCGGATTCGAGCTGGACGACACCCGTCTCCGCCGCGCCGGCCTGGACTACCACGAGTTCGCAAGCGTCGCCGTCCACGACAACCTGAGCGCCTGCCTCGTCGCGATCGGCCATCCACGGGTATTCGCCTTCTCGACCCGAGGCCAGCACCTGCATACCGACATCGCTTTTGCCGAGGGTGACGCACTCCTGTTCGGTTGCGAAACAGCGGGCCTGCCCGACGATGTGCTCGATGCCATTCCTGAGGAACATCGTGTCCGTCTGCCGATGCGACCGGGCAACCGCAGCCTCAACCTTTCCAACGCCGTGGCCGTGGCCGTGTTCGAGGCATGGCGGCAATCGGGCTTCGACGGCGCGTCGTGAAGACGTCGGACCCCGCCTGGCCCCGGGTCGGCGGGCTACAATCGCGGCATGACTTCCGATCGTCCCTCGGCTGACGCCGGCCCCAATCGCTTCCTGCCCCGCCCGCTTCGCGTCCTTGCCGGACGCGCCATGGAGGCGGCACTCAACCGAGCCGTCGACCTGGACCCGGATACCCGGGCCCGTCTGGACGTCCTCGATGGCCGCAGTGTTCAGGTACATCTGAGCGGCCCCGATCTGGCCCTGCGCATCTCGGTCGAGAAGGGGCGGCTTCGCGTCGGTCCTCCGGAGGAAGGCGGCAGCCTGCGCGTGACAGCATCGCCGGCAAGCCTGTTGGCCATGGCCGTGCGCCGGGACGACGACGGCGTGGCACCGGGGAAGGTGGACATCGCCGGTGACGCCGAGTTGGCCCGCCGGCTTGAGAAACTCACACGCCAATACGCACCGGACGTCGAGGAGGCGTTCGCGAAGACCTTTGGCGACACCATCGGGGTGCCGTTGGCGAAAGCGCTACGCGATGGCCTGGCGCACGCCCGCGAAACGGTTTCACACCTCACCGAGGACGGTGCGGACTGGCTTCGTGACGAGGGGCGCGTTGCCGTGGCCCCCGGCGAGGCGGACGCCTTCCTCGACGGCGTGGACGACGTGCGCGAGCGCACCGAGCGTGCCGAGGCTCGGCTGGCCCGACTGGAGCGCGCACTGAAGGGGCGTCACGCATGACGCCGCTGCGTCTGTTGCCGCGCCTG
>Ga0247742_10001112_pt1 | contig 19470 bp, 25 predicted proteins | sample UWRJL208509C2_FD_180944 | JGI IMG/M metagenome (GOLD analysis project Ga0247742, IMG submission 180944) | Plant litter microbial communities from Arlington Agricultural Research Station in Wisconsin, United States - UWRJ-L208-509C-2 | ecosystem: Environmental > Terrestrial > Plant litter >... | reverse complement strand
GCCCCTCCCCCTCTCATCTTCCCCAGGACGGTCCACATAGTCCACGTAGGACTCTCTCCATCCCACTGTATAGATGGAACGAGCGACAGAAAAGACCCCAGTTGGCGATATGCCAGGGCTCTCGCACCGCGACACCGTTGGCACCACAACGTCTAAAGACCTCGACGAGAAGGATAAATATTCCGGCTCAGACAGCGTCGAGATCGCCAGCGATAAGGTGCCAGCCGGATACGGTGACCATGTTCTCAGAGACGAAGACGAAGCACCTGTCTACCTCAATGGCGAGCCGGTCATTACGACGGGGAAGGATGTCTCCTATTTTGCTGTTGATATAAGAGACGATGGGGATGCGGCGCTCACTTTCAGATCGATAGTGCTTGGAACGGTGTTTGCAGGCATGGGTGCTGCACTTTGCCAGGTGAGGGATTCGTGAAATTCATAGCAGCGCCCATGTTTAGAACCAATTTATCTTGCGAGAACGATCGCTGACCTATGCTCAATAGATCTACCTATTTAAACCAGTGCAGATGACCGTGTCAACGGTGTTTTTGTTACTCCTGATTTACACCGCCGGCAACGCATGGGCCAAGTTGTTACCTCAAGAAACATTGGTCATGGGGACGCGGTTTGAACGTTTAGCACCCATCCTGCGTTTTATCAACCATGGACCGTTTACCCTGAAGGAGGTGAATACATCTATCTCCTTTTTGATCTGATTGTCGATCATTGTTCTAATTCCATCTCGATATCCGACTTCCTTTTTATAGCATGTTGTGGCATCTCTAGTCGCCTCCACTGCTGCATATGGTAGTGCCGCAGTGATGAATTTCGCAGTTCAGAGAGTGAGCTGCAATACGTTCCATTTATCCTTCGAATCGTCTTATTTTTTTTAAAAAAGCTCTACTATGACACCAACGTGGAAGCGACGACCGCCGTGCTTGCTACATTTTCCACAGCTTGCTTCGGGTTCGTAGACTTCTTCTGGCATGGCCTCCACCTAGCTAACACGTATCTGACCCGTGTATTTAGATATGGACTTGTTGGCTTACTCCGCCCTCTGACCGTGTACCCGTCGGAGATGGTATACTGGGCCAACCTGCCTACTGTGGCCGTCTTCCAAGGTACTTCAACCACATCCTCACCTCTCTGCCCCATTCCAACTAACCTCATCCATCCAGCATTACACTTCGACACCGCCGCCAACGCAAAACGTCTCAAACTCTTCTGGACATCCTTCACCGGCATGTTCATCTACGAGGTGTTCCCTGCCTACGTATTTCCCCTCTTGAACGGTTTCAACATCGTTTGCCTGGCCAGTCAGAAAGCGTCGTCAAATACGGTCGATGTGATCACGAACTTGTTTGGTGGCTCGGATGGTAATGAGGGTCTCGGCTTCCTGTCTCTTTCGTTTGATTGGCAATATATCGGTTCCGGGTATGTGAATCATTTTCCATTCGTCTCTGGGCACCGTCATTGACTTGAGGTCATTTTGATTAGATTTATGAGCTTACCTCTGATTCAACAAGGTAGGAAGCATCATAGATTACGGATGCCAAATTATCAATTCAAACTTGATACTCACAGCAAACTCATGGGTCGGATACTTCCTCTGTTATATTGCCATTATGGGTATATACTATTCCAACACCTGGAACGTAAGTTCCCAACTTTCGTCCTCACTTCACCCCGACTTAGACTATGATATGCACCTTTCACTAATACCCACCTTTCCCATCCCATAGTCACTCGAATTCCCAATGCTCTCGAGCTCTATATTCTCTTCCAATGGCTCAGTATATCACCAATCCGCTGTGTTCGGCGATAACTTTAAGCTCAACTCGACGGCACTTGATGAAGTTGGTCTGCCGGCCTTGACAGGATCAAACGCGTGGCACAATTTAACGGCGAATTTGGCTGTGAGTACGAACTGTCGTCTTTCAAGCGGAGCAAACTAACATTACGAACGTTATGGATGCCCCGTTAACAGATTGGCGGTTTGATCGCGCATGTCATACTTTTCTGGGGTCCATACGCCGTCGATTCATTCAAACTGGCACATCGTAGGGAGCAACCCGATCCGCATTATCAAGCTATGAAGAAGTACGAAGAAGCGCCTTGGTGGTGGTATGTCATCCTGCTCGTGCTGTCCTTCCTTGCAGGTTTGTTCCACTCTTTCTTGTTCCTTTGCGAGACTATAAATTCTGATTAACGGCTTTACAGGCTTAATTGTCGTCATCAAAGGCCAGACCACGCTTCCATGGTGGTCATATATTATTGCCTTACTTCTTGGTACTTTCGTCACGGTGCGTACCAAATCGTGTCTTAACAACCAAAATCCAGGGCTTTCACTCATTATCTTCCATAGCCATTTTCGACTCTTTTATACGCCCGTATGGGTAATGGAATTGCGACGAACCAGTTGATGAAGATGGTGGCGGGAGCTGTCAACCCCGGACGGCCTGTTGCCAACCTCTACGTGAGTCAATCTCAATTCATGCTAGTCGACGCAACCCTTGAGCTCAACCATCAATTTCACATTCAAGTTCTCGATGTGGAGCCATGATGTTGTGTCGACATCTATCGGCCTGGCGGGAGATCTGAAAATGGGTCAATACTTGAAGATTCCTCCTCGGGTCATGTTCCTCACCCAAGTGTGGGGTACCATACTCGGTGCCTTAATCAACTATGGCAAGGCCCACCCAAATTCTCGAAATACTCTCCACTGACATGTATTTATTCCAGTTGTAATGATCTCTGTCGTTGACTCTCAACGTGAAATCCTACTCAGTCCCACCGGTACGAACGTCTGGAGCGGTCAAGTAACTCAGAGTCTGAACAGCGCTGCTGTTACTTGGTCTCTGGCGAAGGAGCTGTACGGGTTCAACGGTCCGTACTGGATTGTTCCTATGAGTTTAGTCCTTGGAACTGTGCCAACGACGATTCAGTGGTTGATTCATAAGGTATTCGCGCTCCCTAGCGCTACAGAGATTTCATTCTGATGAGCTCTTCTACCACTAGCGATGGCCCGTGATTGGACCAGTGAAAGTCAACAGCATCATGTTGCCCATCATATACATGGTAATCGACCATCCAACTCTGTTGACTCTCGTCTGTAAAATCTTCACTAACACAACTCATTCGTATAGTACTCCGCATGGATGTCAGTCGGCGTCAACTCCACAATAACCTCTAGCATCATCGTCGGCCTCGTATCGCAGCTCTGGCTACGAAAGCGCCACCCAGGCTGGTACAAGAAATACAATTACATCCTCGGTGGGGCCCTTGATGGTGGGGCACAAGTCATGATATTTTTACTCTCGTTTGCGGTGTTTGGGGCGTCTGGGAAGGAGAGACCGTTCCCTTCTGTGAGTATCAATTATTTATCCAATTTCAGATCATTGTGGGCTCATGTTTAAAATTCTTCAGTGGGCTGGCAACCCGGCTGTAGGAAACGTCGATTATTGTAATGGGAATGGAGCATTGGATTGATAATTGATATTCAAATTTCAAGTAGCACTTGTTCTTCGGTGGAATTTCTCGTACATGACTTTGTTATTTTTGTGAGATTGGGTCATCTGTCATTTTGTAGATGCTATAGCGATTATAACGAGCTGATGAAATAAGAATGAATGGCTTACGTATTCGCTGGCTGGTACTTTACAGGCGTTCAGGCCGCACGTCGGGTTGTATGGAGTCGATCCAGAACGTTCAGCCAGGACATGAGGTCCACTCAACCCAGGTTCACCAGATCGTTAGGTACTGGTCATTACTGCTTCACAAAATTGAAGTCGACCGGTATACCAAATATTGGGGTGGGGTAATGAGAATTACCTAGCAGAATGATCGATATTTTCGTTACGCGTGCGTAGTGCCTCCTGTAGAAAGAGGAAACTGTAGAAAGACCTGATGGTCTGAGAATCGATTGAATGATTCTCGGTGTGTGTGGTGTGTGAAGGGCGGTGCGAGTATCTCAGCGGTCGTCTGAGATAGGTGCTGAACAGATTCCGTGTTACGGTATGATTGGAAAGTTGAGCGTGTCATATCAAACGCAGTACATCCTTTCCTGCTCTCCCTTCGCTCTCCTTCTGACACGCCCTTAAGTTTTAAATCTTCCGTCTTATCAAAGCTAACCCCGCCGTTCTTATTAATGGCGTTCCATTCGCCGTACATGCGCATCCATCTCGTCTCTATGCTCTAACCTCTTACGCGTCGTCCTAAGCCTTGCCTGCGGTACCTGCATCTCGGAACTGGACACAATTCCGTTCGATTTCGAACCTGCTGACACCTATGTAGGCCAATACATGCATCTTCATGTCTTTGTCTTTGTCTTTGTCCTTGTCTATATGTCCGTTCACTCTGGAGCTGCATGCCCCTTCGATTCCGTTTGCATTCCGTGCTAGTGGTTAACAAGGCTTAGACATCCTTCAAGTCACCATGTTCGTCATTATCATCCTCGCAACTGGCCCAGGCATACATACCTACGAGACGAGATGGGGACTCGGCTCAGTACTTACAGCTCTGGTCCTAATCTCAGTTCTAGCCCTTCATAACATCATCCCGTTTTTTTCAACGCACTTTGGGACGCAACGTGCCGATCCAATGCAGGGTCAAGAACCTTTTATGCACCGCCACAGAGGCTAATCAGAGCTAATCAGGCACTGAAACAGTTCAAGCTCAGACGAACCCCTTTTGGTTCGCGCACCTCTGTCACCTAGGCGCTTCAATTCTATTGTAGGTGTGATCGAGACTCGGACAACGAGAAATGCCGTACATTTCTTGTTTATCCATGCGGTAAAGACATAGCCATACTGTTCACATTTTTGAATCCGGTACCATCGCAAACGCCCAGTACTAGAAGATTCGCGACTTGTCTGGCCGAGTGAGGCCCGTATTTAAAATCTTGAGAAAAGTATGCTAATCGGCTTACCGCCAGCCAGCTCATAATATCACTTCACCCAGTTTGAACATGGTCGACATCGATGCTTACAAAAGTTTCCCCTTTACACTCAATATGTTCAACACGAACGTCTACAACCATTTATCCTCTGTTTCTGACGCAGACGCCCTCTTTAACAAGGAACTCGCATCAGCTGGGATCACTCGCAACCAACTCTTCTCTCAGCTCGCCCCACTCTTCGTTGGCACTGATGCTAGCCGATACGCCGCCTGCCTCATCCACCACCATTACAATCTTAAACCGGGCGAGCTTATGGTCGCCAGAAAGCTCAGTACCAAACCACTGGCATTGGCATCCACTAGGTCATGGTCTGACTCCATCATCGCTCAATGTTGGTTGAGAACGGGCGACGCTATCGAATACCGAATCATTTCCGATCCATCCAAGTCAACTCTTCCCCCACCACCTACAGCCGATTTGTTCAAGAAATTCAGGTCCTTGCTCGATCCACTGGGGATCGACGTATTGGGGATCTGCTACGCCGATGACGAGCTCGAGGATGGATTCATCTCTCAAGAGTTGGACGGCCCTGGAGATCGAGAGCGTATTCTGACCGTCATACATCGCTCGGCCAGAAAGGTGATCGGCTCCGATTTCGAGGTGATGTGGATCCCAAAGTACAACAAGGAGGGACAACTGTTTACTATGACGTGTTGCTCCAACTGCACCAAGGGATGTCGGAAAACCTCAGCATAACAAGAATCATCCGCCTGTCCTCTTCAGATTGAGTATGTGGATAAATCCGACGAATTACTTCGACACTCTTTGTTTCAACTTTCCGGACTTGGCCTATAATTACTTGACCTACCTTCCTCATATTTACGGATCACGCAAGTGGTCTTCTCCTTGTATTAAATTTCTTTTTCACCATTTGAGTAGTTTTTTCTTCGGGATTTTATCTATGACTCGAATTGCTTCTAGTTACCTGCCTACTGTAAAGCTTTTATACAACTTATATTTGTTGCATGTTGGATTTCGGGCAGATAGACTGCATGGCTGATAGAACGAATGCCAGGTCGCTAGGCTTGGGCGTGAATATATGCACTGAGCAAATAGGTGTTCGCTATAAACCAGCAGCAGATGCAATTGAAGAGTATAAATTCGAGTAAAACAATGTGAGGCTTGCATAGTAGTTCGCAGGGTATGAATACGAGTCATAAATCGTGGCCGATATGAAAAATGTAGAAACAATTACAAAATGGAACATAACACGGTGTGCGTGCTCGGTTCTGGTTGTTCAAGTAAGTTGTAGGTCCAGTGCAAAGCCGGAATAAAGGGTGTAAAGTAATTCACTGCATTATCTTCATTGTCAATCTGGATGAGAACATACGAATGCTCCCTGACTGCAGTTTCACATGCAATTCGTGGTATACGATTTACTGCCTTCATAGGACTTCGAAAGAGCCAGGTGCTGTCAGTGGTTTGGCAAAGCAATGGAGAATGGTGAAGATGCGCTCTTTGTCTCCAGGTCGTCCGATTCCTGCAAGATGAACCTGCCCTCGAGCCTGGTGTCAACAAATCAGACCCACAATATGCCGATGCCAATGGTGTTACGACCGAGACAATAGACTGAAGTCAGGTGACAAGGTCTAGAGTCAGAGAGGTCAGATCGGTTATCTTATCGCTGTATCAGAATGCCTTTGGGAAAGGTATTGTCTGAGTTAGAGCAAATAGAACGTTTGCTGGTTAAGAACTAGCTAAGGAACAAGTCTAGTTCTAGGGCGTATTTATAGTAAGTATATGGGTCCGTGCATAATATCAGCGAGTCAAAGAGACGAGTCAGAATGAGTCTGTATGAGTTGAGCATAATCGGGTGCGAGACGAACGAGTCAGAGTTACACTAATGTACAGAAAGAAAGAAAAGGTGAGTGCAGCTGCACACATGACTAGTCACGTGGTAGAGGAGTGTATTGTAGTCCAAGAATGAATTGAAAATCATAACATTACCCCCTTCTTATCTCGAGTTTTCCCCGAAAAACTCCCTAGTTTCCGTATGGCTCTCCAGTGATGTTCGCTTCGGCATCTTCGTCCCAATGATCCTCAACGTCAGCAGTGTCATAGAAGTCGTTGCGTTTTTCCTCTTCAATGTTTCGAGGGTGTTTTATGCAGTCGTGGGGGAAATGTCCAGTGATGTTGCACCAGCGACATTTTCTGTTTCGGCAGTCCTGGGACTGGTGACCGAATCGTCTGCAGTGGTGGCATTTTCCATTGAAGGGGTAGGGGTGTTTTTGGACCACGTCCTTACCCTTGTCGGTGGCCGAGTATGATTGTGACTGAGAGGGTAGCGATCCGGAAGGTTGAGTATGTCGAGAGGATGATGGGACGGGAGCCAGTTGAGTGGGGGTTGTGAGCGGCTTCTGCGATTTATGGAGAGCAGTGGTGATTTGGGCGAGTCGGCATTGTGAGGCGAGTTCCCGCTCGGCAATGGTGGGTTGTTTCCCTGCGGCCTTGGCCCGATTGGCAATGACTGGTTGAACGACTTTTTCAAGTTGTTTGTAGATGGAAGGGGGGTTTGCAGGAGTCGGTTGTTGACTATTCGTGTAGGGAGTGTATCGCATTGAGTTCGAGCGAGTTGGGGAGGAGTTGGGAGGGGACAATGCGCGCGAAGCGTCTCTTGTAAGTGGAGGAGGAGTTGATGGTGCTGACACAAAAGGTTGAGAGATGGGGGACGATGCGGAGGTCTTGTTGGTCACCTGTCAACGAGTGAGGAGGACCTGGTCGAATTTTCTCATTCTTCTCTGTTTGTTCATGGTCGCAAGAGTGGAATAGGCTTGGACCTTGTTTCGGTCAGCGGTTCGTTGGAGATGGGCAATGGTGGTTCGTATATCGGTGTTGTTTTGGGTGAGAGTCTTGATGATGGTGATGTCTTTACGCATGGGATTCTCCCATTTGTCGTCCATGGTGTTGAGAAGATCCTTTACGAACTTAGGATCTTGGAACCAGATGAAGGCCTCTTGAGGAAGGATGGCCATATCTTCGGTACCTTCCACACTCTCGGACCAGTAGTGGGCATTGGGGGCCATGTCGTCGTCGACGTAGATGAAGTCGGAGATGATGTCATTGGAAACCATAGTTATAATCACGGTAAGAGTGAGGTTTTGAGAGTGGCTTGGATGAACCGGATATTGAACGGTTGATCAAAGAAGGTGAGTATAAGTATCAAATGGTTGTTTGTTGAAGTTTGTGTTTCTTCTTGTAATCCGATAGGATTTTGTTGGTGTTTTTGATGTGAGGTTCCGGTTCCCATTGATCGTCACCGGACGAATAGCCCTTCCAGCAAATGAGGTATTGATATCCTCGGCCGATCTTGCGATGGTTTAATATGGCTTCGACTTCATATTGTTCTTCTCCATCGATAAGGTCAGGTGGAGGGTTGGCAAAGCTTGGCCCGTGGACATCGGTCTGTCTGAATGGTGAAAGTAGAGTGGTGTGGAACACATTGTGGATCTTCCATCGTTTCGGGATATCAAGGCGATAGGTCAGCGGTCCTAAGACGTCCTTGATTTTGAATGGTCCTTCTCGTTTGGGTGCAAATTTCTTGGGATATACCGTCTTCAAATTACGTGCATCTAGCCAGACTTTGTCTCCTTTCTCGAAGGGTTTAGAGTCGCATTTGAATCGATCGAGCATATGGAATCTTGCGAGTTCGTGGGCCGCTAAAGCCTCCTGTCGAGCTTGCTTTAGGGCGTCGAGTCATGCTTTGACGGTAGGGAATTTGGTGGAGTTAAAGGTGAGTGGGATGGCGCGAGGTGTGATTCCATACATGAGTTCGAAAGGCGTGTGTGTTCGATCAGTGTGTCGGCGATTGTTGTGAGTGAATTCGAGAGTAGGAAGGGTGGAGGCCCACGTGTCTGGATGTAAAGAGCAGTATATGGCTACATACGCTTCGATTTCTTGGTTGACTCGTTCGGTAGCTCCATCGGATTGCGGGTGATAGGCGGTAGAGAGGCATGATTTAATGTCCAGAAGTTTCAGGAGTTCTCGGAGAGCTTTAGCTGCAAATTGTGGTCCGCGATCCGATATGAATTTATCTGGTAAACCAAATCTAGAGTATAAACAGTCCAAGAGCATCGTGGCCGTTTTTGCGGAAGTTTGAGTTTTGTTTGTGGGGAAAAGGATTACCCCCTTCGTAAGCCCATGATCTACCACAATCATGACAGAGTCGAACCCGTCGGATACTGGGAGGTCAGTTATGAGGTCCATTGAGCAGTGGGCAAAAGGTCGGTCTGATTCTGGTCCAGGTATGGGCATGAGGGCAGGTTTCGTCGGATTTCGGTTGATTTTAAATTGCTGGCATGTGGCACATCCTTTAACGTAGTTCTTGACAAACGTTCGCATGCCTGGCCACCAATAGAACCTCGAGATGTCGATGTAGGTGGCTAATTCCCCTGGATGTCCCGCGGTGATTGGGTAGTGGAATTGCTTTAGGAGTGGTCTATGGAGTTTATCATCCTTCGGGATGTATTGTCGTCCTTGGTAGAACAGCATGTGTTTCTCGTTTAGTTCTTTGGTAGACCAGTCTGATAAGTCATCTTGAAGATTTGTTGGTCCGTCTTCCAGGAGTAGTCGTAGTGCATCTGCCGCGTTAGTGTCTAGCAGTTTCGAGTTGGCAATTTGTTCTTGTAGTTCGGTGTCGATGAGATTGACGAAAATCGCCTCGGATAGGACTGTGATGTTCTCGTTATCGTTGTCTACTTCTGGGATGTGATCGGGTCGACGAGAGAGGGCATCAGATTAGAACATCTTGGTTCCCGCAACGTGGACCAGTTCAAGGTCAAATTCAGACACGAATAGATGCCATCTCGCTTGTCGTCAATTGAGTTTCTGAGGGGATCTCCAGTAGGTCAAATTCTTGTGATCACAGAGTAGAGTGGTGGTATGCGTGGATCCGTGGATGTAGTGTCGCCATTCTGTGAGTGCGCGAACGATTGCTAAGAGTTCGCGATCATAGATTTCGTAGTTGCGTTCTGCCGGGGAGAACGTTTTGGAAATGAATGCACATGGATGTCTGTCTCCATTTCCGTCTGTCTGGGTGAGTACAGCTCCAGTGGCGTCCTTTGAAGCGTCAGATTCGATTTGGAAGGGTCAGGTTGGATCCGGGATCATGAGTACTGGTTCTTCCGAGAAATGTTTCTTCAAGAATAGGAAAGCCCGTTGACAGGCTTCCGACCATATGAATGGTACTCCCTTCTGCAGTAAATAGTAGAGCGCTGCGGCTTCTCCGGAGTAGCGGGCAATGAATTTCCGATAAAAGTTTCCAACACCTAGGAAGGATCAGAGTTCCTTCACGTTGGTGGGGGTTGGCCAGTCTGAGATTCCTTTGACTTTGGTTGGGTCCATCGAGATTTTGTTGTGTTTGACGATCATTCCCAGGAAGGGTACTTTGGTTTGGGCGAATACACATTTTTCGGCTTTAAAGAACAGATCGTTCTTCTCGATAATGCCAAACAGCTCCAGTGTGGCTTCGTGTAATTTTTCGAGAGTGGCGGCATAGATCATGATGTCGTCCATATAAATGATGCAGTAGCCTTTCTTCTTCATGTCTCCCAAGATGTCGTCCATCATGGCTTGGAAAGTGGCTGGGGAGTTGCACATGCCGAAGAACATGACTGTTGGTTCGAATAGTCCTCGATTAGTGATGAAAGCTGCCTTCCATTTGTCTCCTTTCCGGATTCGGACATTGTTGTATCCCAGACGGATGTCGAATTTCGAGAAGAATTTAGCCCCACGGAGTTGATCCATGAGTTCGGGAATGTTGGGGAGTGGGTAGGCGTTTTTGATCGTTTTCTCGTTTAGGTAGCGATAGTCCTGACATGGTTGGAGACTTCCATCTTTCTTGCTGACAAAGAAAAATGGGGAAGCCATTGGTGATTGGGATGGAATGATGTATCCTTTGGCCAGATTTTTGTTGATAAATTTATCCATCTCCTGTTGTTCAATAGGGGATAGGTTGTACTTTTTAAACACCTTAGGTTGAAAATCCTCTTTCATCTTGATCTTATGGTCCCAAGATTGGGATTTGGGAAAGCGTTCGGACGATTTCTTATCGAATAGATGGAGATAGGAGTGATAGGCCTTTGGAACGAGGTCTTCGAGGGGAACAACCGTCTTCTTTTCTTGTTGGGCCAAGGTTGTAGCAGCAGTGGCTTTGGCTTGAATATAGAGATCCGGTTCCAAGGGTGATATAGCGGATATGGAGGCGATTAGGATAGATTGGTCGTCGCTCTCCTCCAGCTGGGTTTCATCAGAATCTTCTGATAGGGTTCGGTTGATAACTTTGGTTATAGGAGTGGGTTTTCCTTGGAATTTGAACTTCAGTGGAGTTTGTTTCCATTCTAGGGTTCCCCTTTTCCAGTCAATGATTGGGTTTTCCGTCTCTAGCCAAGGAAAACCAAAGATCAAGTATTGTTTTCCTAGTCCAGAGATCAGGAATTGGGTCTTTCGGGTGCGTGTGCCAAAGGTGACGTCAAGTTCAGCCGAGTGAGTAATGGTCCCCTTTTTGTTCAGGGTTCCATCCACATTGAATACAACGAGGGGCTGTTCCAACTTCTTTATTGGGAATTGGTGTTTTCAGGCGAAATTCTGGTCCATGAAGGTTCCTCCGGCGCCCGAGTCGATGAGGGCTTTTGTTTCAATGGTTTTTCCATCACACGAGATTCGAATGGGAATATGCATAGTTTTATTCGAGATCTCGGCTAGTGTTACAGAGTAGATGGATAGCATAGGAGAGGCTGACGTTGAGGCAGATCTCCACTTTAAAAACCCTCTTCTTCAGCCATGTCGATGACTTCGGCTGCTTGTTCTTCTGGTAAGTTGGCGAGTAAGGATCGGATGTGAGCGTGAGCTTCCTTGGCAGTTCTGAACTGCGGTTTGGCAGTTGGTGGGGAACAGTTGTTATAGTTCTGGGGGAATCGTTTCTTTCTGGGTTGATCACAGTCTTGAGAGTGGTGTCCTGGTTTCTGGCAATTAAAACATTTGCCTTCCTTGAATAGTTTCTGGTGTTTGGGGGACATGGTGTCAATGTCCATGGCGTTAGGGTCTCGGTTTCGGGATTGGTTCTGGTAGTTTCGGTTCTGACCAGAATTTTGGTCGTTTCGGGGAGTGTGTCCCATTGCGGTCATGAGTCGTTGCCAGTTGTTGTCGAAGAGAATGGCTTTTTCATACCATTCTTTGACAGTTTCGGGGATGTTTTCCATGGACATGATTCGCTTGATGAGTTTTGGTTTAAGAGACCTTTGATAGAGGTCGATGAGGACCCGGTGGTTGGGATTCCTTTCTGAGGATATTCCTGCCTTTCCGACCAGGAGTCGGAATGTTGTGGTGTGTTCTTCAGCCCCTTTGTTTCCTTGTCTGAGTCGTCCTAGGTCGTTTAAGGCTTCATTGACCTGATCGACGTCTTTGAAAGCCTTTTTGAAAGCTGCCAGGAATTCTTCATACATTGGAAAATCAATTTCGTCTTCATCCATGATTGATTTTATGAATTGTTCTTTCCACATGGCGGGCTCTCCAGAATCCAGTAGGGAAAGTACAAAAGCAATTTTCTTGTCGTCATTGTTGTAGACGTCTCAGTTGATCTTCAAGTAAACTGCGCAGTCCTGAATAAAGCGCTGAAGGTTCGAGCGATTGCCATTGAAGGGTTTTGGCAAGTTGATGCGCAGTTCTTTCGATTCTCGGGTTCGGGGTTCAGTGATGGCTGTTCCAATAGTTGGGTGGTACATTTCTTCGTCTTGGGGTTGCTGGGTTTCTCCTTGGTGTGCCATGGGAATGTCTCGGGGTAATTTGTATCCAAGGATCGCAGAATCGGGTGAGTTGGTTGTCATTCGGGAGGGTGGTTTAGTTTCGGCTAAGGGTTCTTCTTCGATTGTTTCGGTGACTGGTTCGGGTTCGTCTTTCAGGATCGGTGGAATGTATAACGAGTTCTGGGTTCTTTGGTGGTAACCAAATTGGGGTGGTACAAAGTCAGCCGCTTTGTTATAGCAAGTGATAGTATGCGGGATGGATGGGTATGCGTTTGGGAGTGCAGATGGTCCTACTTGTAGAGAGACTTCTTTTTGTCTGGCGTTGACGCTGGTGGTATCAGCGGTGGTCCAGTTGTCTAGTGGTGCGTGGTCGTCGTCAGTCTCTTCGACTGGATGAGCCCAGGATGCGAGTTCGGTGGTAAAGGTTTGTCGAGGACAGGGGAGGAGAGGAGTGAGTTTGAATTTGGTGAGTTGCTGGACTGTTTCGGGTTTGTGGACAATCTGTAGTTGTGATCGAGGATTGTCTAGCCTCCAAGGATCTGTTTCGATGGATGTGGTGTCACTTGTGGGAACAAGTGACGAAGATGAAGTAGCTAGTTCTTTTTTTACGACCGAGACAATAGACTGAAGTCAGGTGACGAGGTCTAGAGTCAGAGAGGTCAGATCGGTTATCTTATCGCTGTATCAGAATGCCTTTGGGAAAGGTATTGTCTGAGTTAGAGCAAATAGAACGTTTGCTGGTTAAGAACTAGCTAAGGAGCAAGTCTAGTTCTAGGGCGTATTTATAGTAAGTATATGGGTCCGTGCATAGTATCAGCAAGTCAAAGAGACGAGTCAGAACGAGTCTGTATGAGTTGAGCATAATCGGGTGCGAGACGAACGAGTCAGAGTTACACTAATGTACAGAAAGAAAGAAAAGGTGAGTGCAGCTGCACACATGACTAGTCATGTGGTAGAGGAGTGTATTGTAGTCCAAGAATGAATTGAAAATCGTAACAAATGGGGTTGGGTAAGGATATGAATTTCGTGAAGAATTTGGGGAAGATTGTCGTGGATGAATCCAGGATGGCATAGAAAAATACGCATCGACGTCAGCCAGGTCCTGATCACTGGCACTGACGCAGACGAAGTGTGACTTCATTGCGATTGTGCCTGCCCTAATCCGTATGTTTGTAAGCCGGGCCAGAGCTTGCGCTCGAACAACATGATTCTTTCGCTCCAATGCCCAAAGTTGAATGATCTACTATTCAGGTTCAGCATATGAAACTTTTTGGAAAATTATTTCCAATGCCTTCAAAACTTAGTTATATTTTCCCAGATTTTCAGAAGTGTGCCTCTACAATGTATTGCATATACTAAAAAAGTTTAAAATATTTTAATTGAGTCTGAGAGGTATCGGGCGATGACCGAGAATTTGAGCTTTAGTTCAGGATATGAAAGTGGTTGTCACTGGCGTGTCACATGAAATCGCACGCCAGCTCCCCATCAATTTTGCAGGCAGCGTCAGGGTCCATCACGCAAATGTCACGGCCACGATCGAGGCGTTGTTGGTGAATAGTTTTAAATTTAATCATTCAAAACTCATTCCTTCATCATAAAAATTTCCAATCAAGGTCGAATTTTATACATCTGTAACTGGGAGAAAAAACAGAGGTCATCGTAGTCTTCAGTCTTGAGTTCCTAGTGCACAGCCACCATTACATGTATATAAAAACACGGTATTTTGAGTCCCCTACCTGCGCTTCCTGACTATCAGCTATATAAACTACATTTACAAAACTATGCGGTGACTAGAAATGTAGGAGTATTTTTTTGGTGGCCCAACTACGACGGGAGCATGCTCAAAGTGAAAAGTTTCATATCCTGAACCCTTTCATATCCCGGACCGGAATAGTATAGTGCAGTGAGGTACGAGGGAAGTGGTTAGAATGCTGACTTTGTCCTAGAAGAGCAAGCGTGACATGTCACGTCACGGCCGCCTCTCTTGCTTCCCTCCCCCTCAACCTCGTCGCTGGGAGCGGGCTTGAGTCAGCCCAAAGCGCGCTGTTCAGCCGCTTTTCTTTTCAACACTCCTCTGCTTCTTTCTACCTCTTCAGGCAACCGAAAATCCAGCAGACCCCGCCATGTCACAACCAGCAACATGGCCATATCAAGATCATTGACGTGGGCCTCAGCACATCGCGTTCAGCTGTACAGGATACGCTAAACATATCACTGCTATCTGAAAGGCACACAACGGCCACGTGCATAGATCAGAGGCAGCGCAGTGCATCTCAGCATGACTCGGAGACTCGGAGTAGAGCAGGCAACTCGAGCGAGCGACTAGACATAGGTGGATTGAACGAGGGGCTATAACGAGCGTGCGTATATGCCACAAAAACCTCTGACCGCTGCTCTGTACCTTGACAACTATGGATTTGAACGGACGCTACGTCTCGGCTACCTCATACACCCTCAAACGCGTCAATTTCAAAAGAACGGTCTCACTACACGTGCTGAGGGCGGCACCCACTGGACCATTGACCGCTTTGAGAGGGCCGTTACGCTACATGTGCAAACAGTAGCGTCTCGTGGCCATCCACACATTCTTGACATTGTCGAAGGACTGTCGCACTACATCTGCAGACAGTGGCACCTCGACCACATTGAGAAGACCGTTACGCTACATGTGCGAACAGTAGCGTCTCGTGGCCATCCACACATTCTCGACGTTGTCGAAGGACTGTCGTGCTACATGTGCAGACAGCGGCGCCTCGACCACATTGAGAAGACTGTTTTGCTACATGTGCAGACAGTGGAGCCTCGAACACATTGAGAAGACCGTTACGCTACATGTGCAAACGGTAGTGTTTTGTGGCCGTCCACACATTCTCGACTTTGTTGAAGGACTGTTGCGCTACATGTGCCGACAGTGGCGCCTCGACCACATCGAGAAGACCATTACGCTACATGTGCGGACAGTAGTGCCTCTTGGTCACTTCAGATACTCTCAACGTTGTCGAGTAACCGTCTTGCTACATGTGCAGACAGCAGTGCCTCGACCACGACATTACGCTACATGTGCGGATTGGCGCCGCCGTGTATGGCTTTACCGCACGCGTCGTAGGACTCCTAAAATATTGGGAGTGGCGTCTCAGCCATGCTCCACTTGGTCATCTCAATCCGTCTCCAGAATCATGGGACTGACGGTGTTTGAGGCTACAAAGATGAAGGGTAGCATGTCCTTGTCCTTATTGGAGGACTTGTGCTACGTGTGTGGATGGTACCTCGACCGCATCGAGAAGACCGTTACACGACATGTGCGAACGGTAATGTCTCTGGGTTACCTCACATATTCTCGACCTCATCGAATGACTGTCTTGCTACATGTGCAGATGGGGGTTTCCTCAATCATGACTGTTACACTATATGTGTGAATGGCATCGCCTCTTGACTACCTCACAGAGTTGGAGGACTGTCTCGCTACACAGAGATGGTGATCGCCTTGACTATATCGAGAAGACCATTACGATACGGTAGTGCCTCTGAGCCATCACACATATTCTCAACTTGTCCATGTGACATCAAATGCACTGAGAAGACCATCTCGCCACATTTGTGGATCGTAGAACCCTTGGGATAAACATTACGCTACACCAGCATGTCCAATGGGGACATATACATGTTTGAGTGTAGCAAGGGGACCGTTGGGCCATATATCTAGACGGGGGGTGCATATTAGCTACCCACAATGTCTTCAACCACAATCGGGAGACTACTCCGATACACGGGCAAATGATGGCCACCTCAAGGCTCTCCTACATTTTCAAGCACATTGGGAACTCCAGGGAGATTCTCTCGTCAATGCGGCAACATGGGGCAAGTGAAATTCCTTAGCAAAGGGGATGGCCATGTATACATTGCTACATATAAATGCAAATCGCTTTCCCAACATTTACGGCCTTGAAAGCCTCCAGGAGAGTTATTCTAATGTGGAGACCATAATGGGACACAACTGCCCAACTCCTAAATTCAGGGTATATTTGCGAGCTTTATGTGTCGTTGGACTCCTATCACATGGGTATTGCAGCTCGCTTTGGATGACTTGCAGGAGCCCAGAGCCGTGGCCTGGGCCGATCAGTGCTTTGCACTGTTGCCCATTATATGCCCCGTTCACACTACACTTACAACATACAACTACAGTCTCTCACAAGATTTCAGCCCACTGAGAGTGGCATGACATTGTGTTTGACGATTGACGTACAAAGTCACTTCTGAGTCCCTCACAAGTCGCCGACCTCACTCGTAGCTAGGGTCTAAAATGGGTCTGCGCCATTGTTCCGCCTGATAACATCATTCTGCCCTTGCCCCAAGTACCAATGGCAATGGCAACGACTACTTGCACAAATAAGTCGGTTTTGGGTCTCTAGCTCACACAGCGGACATCTAACTGTCAAGTCAGCTCGCGAGCCGTCATGTCAAGTAATACAGACGTGACCGGCAGGTTAGGTGTCAAGTGCTTGCCGGTCACATTTATTACCATCACACATATTTTCTTTTGCTTTTCTAGAGGACAAACTACGCGTTCCCAATGCTAATATCTCACCATCAGTTGTTTCCAGTCCATAATTAACTATAATAGCTCTATAATTCTGTCACTTCTTCCGGCTTGCTTGATGAGGTATCAAAAACCGTGTGCTAGATGCCCAGATGGTGCGTGGCTCGATCTCCGTGCTTAATAAAGATGAAAAGACAAGAGATGGTGTAAATACATTTAGGGTGATATATTAACTGTCTTTGAAATTTCTTCCTATTTTTTTAAGACGGTGAACGGCTTGAAAATCGAAATTGTGGCCTCGGTGTGACATATACTTGACAAGTCACTTGACATGACAGGAGGCGGCCCGACTTGACAGTTAGATGTCCACCATGTCAAGGATGACTGGCTACGGCTTCTGGACTGGTCGGGTTCCTGCGCGAGGCTCAGGTATGTTCTCTTCGGCTCATTCTTCTCGTCGTTTGTCACTGAGTCAAGTCTTTAGGAACGACCAGCCTTTGAAGTCAAAATATACGATACCAGCACCAATCTAAATGAGTTCATCGCAACCTTTCGGAGACCAGATATGCATGCTCTCGTGTCCTCTGAGCACACCCACCCGGCCTCACTTGTCCTATCCTCGTTCTCCAAGCCAAAGCCGTAAATCCGGTGTGTTTGTCAGCTGTCAACCAGGCGGAGAGGATGCAAGTGCTTCAGACTCGCAAATGTCAAGATCGACTACCATCATGGCATTCATATATTCAGCTAGCATCTACAACTTCTCTCAAGTCTTACAATGCGGACGCTTCCCTTTCCCACCTCCGGCGTCGTTGACACTCCAGCCTCACCATATCCATCGCCCTAGAGTCCTTGTAACGACCGAGACAATAGACTTAGGTCGAAGGACGCTGTCTAGAGTCAGAGAGGTCGGATCGGTCCTTTATCTCAATAAACAGAATGCCTCTTGAGAGGTATTGTCTGAGTTAAAGCAGATAAGAGGTTTGCAAGTTAAGAACTAGCTAAGGTACTTCCTAGTTCTCTACTGGTTCTTATACTATGTGTTAGAGTCATATCAACGAGTCACTATGAGTCCGTACGAGTCAAGCATAAAGGAGACGAGTCGAGACGAGTCAGTATAGTACAGTATGAGTCATAGAAAGGAGAAAAGGTGAGCGCAGCCGCACACGTGAGTAGGTCACGTGGTAGAGGAGTGTAATAGTCCAACTAGAAGGTGAAAATCGTAACATTACCCCCTTCCTATCCAAGTTTTCCCTGAAAACTTCCTAATGTCCATAGGGTTCGCCCGTGATGTTGCCTTCCGCATCTTCATCCCAATGATCCTCCCAGTCGGCGGTGTCGTAGAATTCATTGCGTCGTTCTTCTTCTAAGATTTGAGGGTGCTTCGAGCAGTCTCGAGGGAAATGTCCAGTTTTGTTGCACCACTGGCATTTTCGTTTGAGACAGTCCTGAGAGAAGTGTCCGTGTTCGCCGCAGTAATAACAGTTGCCGTTGTTGGGGTAGGGGTGTTTTTGGACCACGTTCTTGCCCTTGTCGGTGGGTTTGTAGGTCTTGGCTTGAGTGGGTAGGGGTCCGGCAGACTGAGTATGTCGAGAGGAAGAAGGATTGGCAGTCGGAGGAGAGGGGGTTGCGACTGACTTCTTCTGGTCTTGTTGTAGAGCGGCGTTGATCTCGGTGAGTCGTCGTTGGGAGGCGGACTCCTTCTTGGCGGAGTTGGCGTTTCATCCAGCAGATCGAAGCTTTTGGGCGAGTTCGGGGGTGATAAGTTTCTCCATCTGTTTGCAGATGGTTGCGGTGTCTTCGGGCGAGAGGGAAATGGGGTTTGGAGGTGGCGATCATCGATTACCTGCATAGGGAGAGTAGCGCGTCTGGGTCGATTTGGCGGAATGGGGTGTGGACGGTGCGTGTGAAGCATCCCTTGTAAGTGGAGGAGGAGACGATGGTGCTGAGACGAATTGTTGAGACGAAGTCGGGGAAGTGGTTGGTTTCTTCGATACCTGGCGATGGGTTTCGATTACTCGGTTGAACTTCCGCATTCGATTCCTTTTGTTGATTTCCCCTAATGTTTTATATGCTAGGGCCTTGTTCTGGTCCGCGGTCTTCTGTAAGCCTGCGATGGTGGCCCGAATGCTGGCATCGTTCCGGGCCAAAGTTTCGATCATGATGATGTCCTTGCCCATAGGAATTTCCCAGCCTTCATTGGTAGCTTTAAGTAAATTCTGGACGAAGGTCGGATCTTG
>Ga0247742_10001110_pt1 | contig 19490 bp, 20 predicted proteins | sample UWRJL208509C2_FD_180944 | JGI IMG/M metagenome (GOLD analysis project Ga0247742, IMG submission 180944) | Plant litter microbial communities from Arlington Agricultural Research Station in Wisconsin, United States - UWRJ-L208-509C-2 | ecosystem: Environmental > Terrestrial > Plant litter >... | reverse complement strand
GTCTGTCGCAGCAGGACCTCCAACCCTCTTCATCCCAGAACAGGAAGAACTGGACGCCCTCTATGAATCCGTCCTCCAAGGGTTCTCCCCGAGCCCTGTGTCTTTAGCATCTGCATATTCTCCAGGCGGATATCTCGAGACTGTATTTCACACTCCTGCAACTCCACGATCCCCTGGTGATGATACGAACACACCCGGGCCTTCCACTCAACCTACCCCTGTGATCAATACCAATACCTCACCACCAAACCCGAGCTGTACGTATTAAAATATTGGCCATATGACTGCTAATTAAATTCGGGTTGTAGATACACCAAATAGTCTTTCGCGATCTTCTTCTGCTCAAGCTTCTCCTCAGATACCCAATGGTCCCTCCGCATCGTCGCCCGCCTCTGGCAGCAGACGGCGGCCTCTACCCCAACCACCTGGAGCCTCTACCTCAAAGTCACCTATTCCACCCGCCCAAGTCCCTCAAATACAACCATCTACATCTTCGGCCTCCGTTGGATCATCTTCCTTCGCGGCCTCGGCTGGGCCATCTTCATCGTATGTGTCCTGCACAGCATTAGTTTAACTTTAGTTCTTACTCTTCTTTCAGCAGTCAACCATCAAGAACCAACATTGAGAGACGACGCACAGTAAAACTTCCACTCACTTTCCCGAGCCCACCCCTCGTATCAACGCCAGAGGGAGAGTCCACTGAAGAGAACGGAGCATCGCAACCCAATGGTCATGAACAGTGGAACGAAGCAAATTTCCGACCTGCTTCACCCAACACCGAATTTCCCGACACAGATACCCATTATCTTCCCAGCTACTACAAGAGTGCGCATGAAGACCCCAACGCTTCGGCATCACTCGAGATCGCCCCAATTGTAGAGGAGCTCGATGAGAATCCTCCACCAGAGTCATACGAAGAGTCTTTAATGAGTGAAAGAGGCTCCTACCCAAATCGTTACTTCAGGGACTCGTCGAATTCGGGTGGAAATGGAGGACTGGCAGCAGAAATGTCAACGTTCATGAGTGAGTTGTGATATTCTCCCTTCATACATCATTACTGATAGTACCTACAAGCTGCCGACTTCCCAATGCTGAGGCCACCGTCCGATTCATCAGATTTCCCTGGACTGTCATACCTTCAAGATCAGTATTCAGACGATGAACGAGGATGGCGGAATAGTGGTGGTAGGAACAGCAGCGGCATTGTCGAAGTTATAGTCAACCCAACGCGAAACCCTCCTACACGAGGGACCACCATGGACTCATACCTTTCTGATGGAGCTTGGGAATCTGGTCCCAGTGACCTTGACCGCCGAAATACGAACGTCATTCAGCAGATAGCTAACTTTGATCAGCGAATGCATCTTGAGCTACACGCAGAAGATGAGGTGGACCCCTATGAAGATGATGAGAGGCGGTTCATCAATCTCTCCCTCCTCTCGAACGTCGCTGTCCAATTACGCGATAAAGTACCTCGCGGTACACATGTAAAGGGAAGCATACCGTATCCAAGAGCATTTACGGGCAAAGATATCGTGGTATGTGCCCGTCGCCATCTATTACATTGCCCTCGTTTGACTGATTGGCATACAGTCCACGTTACACTCTATCATCCAACGTGAACTCATGCGTGAATCTGGTATACAGCTCACCGATCGACGGGCAGCCCTCCTCGTTGCGCGAAGTTTGCAGAGCTCTCTCTTTTTCTATGAGGTAGAGTGGGGATCTCGCGTTCTGCAGGACGGAGTGGAGGACGTATATATGTTCTTGGACGACCAAGATGGCGGTTCGGAGGCGCACATCGAGAGAGCAGAGCTACCTTCAGGAGTAGAGACAATCTTGACCAAATGTTATAGCGCAAGCTGTGATGGACCTGGGTGTTATGTCCGGAGCTGTCCACGAAAAGTGGGTTTTTAACCCTTCCCTTTATCCTTCGTTCTTCTGACTGGTGAGTAGGGCCTTGATATACAACTGTCCGTCCCTATGGAGGCTTCAACCAGCGGTGCTCGACGAGAGGAGTGGTCGAAGAAGGTACCCCCTCAAGTCCTTGCGTCCTTGTCAGAGAACGAGATCAATCGACAGACGTACGTTTGGTACCTGGCTTAAATATCCGCATTCTCACCGCCATTCCAGAATCATCCACAAGCTCATCACCAAAGAAGAGCAATACATCCAAGATCTCGACATCATCGAAACTGTTTTTATCAGACAACTGCGGATGGCCTCGCCGCAGATCATGACACCGCTCGATCTGGAAGACTTTATCGAAGAAGTGTTTGGTAATATCATGGAACTGCGAGAGTGCAACCAGCGGCTACTGGAAGTGATGTACGTTAGGCAACGGGAGCAGCACCCGGTCATACAAAGTGTAGGCGATATATTCTTGGACGCGGCAACGGAGTTCAGAATTGTGTACCCGATTTACGTCGGGCACCATCCGCTTGCTGAGAAGAGAATGAAGGAAGAACTAGAACATAATCCAGAGTTCAGATTTTTCATCGAGGTCTGTTGCTCCCATAATTAGGATGCGGCGTCATGCTGAAATGTCTTTTACTCTCAGAAATGTTCACGACAGCTCTCGGCCAGACCTGACGGGAGCCCTCGACTCGACCTGAAGCACTACCTCAATCGCCCTGCAGAGCATCTGCAGAAATACCCTGTCCTTCTCGAGGCCGTGTATCGGGAGACTGACGAGACAAATCCCGATGGTGATTACCTAATTGAAGCTGTTAATGCCATCAAGAACCTGCAGGACGTCGCTCGACTGCGGACCTTTCAGTCGGCAATGGGCAAGGGCAGCACAGGGAAGTGGGAGTGGCATGACTTGCTGTCATCGGATGCCAGACAAAATTTTACGCAGGAGGAAAGCAAGCGGCAGTCGTCAGTTGTCCTAGCCGTCGTGATTCATCGCAACTACTCATGAACTTTATTTTTCTTCACCAGGGTAATATTTGAACTAATCAAAGGAGAGATGGCATATGTTCGGGATCTTGATAACATCGAGAATGTGCGTCCATTCCCAAGCTTGTATGAGATCTATAATGATGTTCTGTGCTAATAGATGTATGTTCGCCCTTTGCGAAATGCCGAGCCTCCTATCATACCCCCAGACCGCCTAGACCAATTCCTAACGGACGTCTTCCACAATTACAAGGAACTCCTCGCACATCATCGGCGGCTCATTGACATATTGCATGAAATCCAACGCGAGGAACATCCACGGATACGAAGCATCACAGCACCCGTGTACGATGCAGTACTCAACTTCCGGGAGGCCTACATGGAGTACATACCTAACTACCCCATCGCAGCATATCGGATCGATGACGAAAGCGCGAAAAATGAAGCATTCAGTACTTTCGTGAAGGTGTGTTATTGACCTGAATTACACTCATAGCTAACTCAAAATAATAGAACGCCGTTCGACACCCTGATGCTCATCGGCTAGATATGAAGAATTTCATCAACCGCCCGATTCCGCGTCTCCTGCGCTATGAGCTCTTACTAAAGCAGATTCTGTCTGAAACACCCATGTACCACGATGACCGAACCGCGATCCCACCTGTGATCGAGCTGATCAAAGCTCTGGGGAAGGAGACGGAGCCCGGAGTTATGTCTGCAAAACAGAAAGTTGAACTTTGGAAGTATAACTCCAATTTGGTATTCAAGAGCGGAGAGCACGTCGTGAGTGACACATTTCATCTCCTTGGGTCTGTTATGTCCAGCTCAATGTTGAACTCTAGGACCTCGACCTCCTGAACGAGCAGAGATCTTTGATCCTAACTGGCAAGCTTCTCCGTCAGCCTGAGGATCAGTGGACATCTAGTGGATGGGCTGAGTTGTTTGTGATGCTCTTCGACAACTATCGTTTGTTACTCTTCCTCTTTGTTGACTGGTTCTAACAGTTCCTGCAGTGGTCATGACAAAGCCAAAGGAAAAAGACGGGGTCACCAAATATCATGTTCATCGGAGAGTGAGTAAATCAGCTGAATCAGTAAGTGGCCCTTCATTGACAGCTTTTTCCACCAGCCAATTCCTCTTGATCTTTTGACTCTTGTAAACTTTACTGATGGATCGGTGCAACGGAGCACCAGCATTATCAGAGGGTTGGGCCGTAGTGAAAGTTCCGGTGCATCCTCGCGCCAACCGGAGACTGGTGTACTTTTTCCTTGTACGATTCACCACAACGGCCGGCTAGGTGGACCATACATCCTATACGCAGAAACTGCTGCTACACGTCTGGAGTGGAAGCGGAAACTGGAGGAGGCACTAGGTTTGCGTAAGGTCGTGCAGGAGTCCAATAAAGTATTCGAAATCGAGAGTTTGAGCGTCGACACGTTCTTGTTGCCAACGATGAACACTGGTCCCAATTCGTCTGTGTGGCACGATGGGACTTTGTTTACTGGGAAAGTAACCTGTTCGGTTCCGTTTAGTAAGTGCACACTTCAGTCCGACTTTTGAAAGGCTCCTGACCTCTTATATTAGACACGCCGGATGGAAGAGGCCTTGTGGCCATTGGATGTGCAGAAGGCGTATGGATTGGATATCGTCACGACTCTCGATGTAAGTGACGCGCCAATCTGATATAATCATCAATAAACTCCCCATGTTAGCGTTGAGGCGTGTCCTACATCTTAAGATGGTCACGCAGTGCGCCGTTTTAGAGGATTTCGGTCTGTTCATTGTCCTGGCTGACAAGGTGCATTGCTTCATGATAGATGGGCGACAGTTACTCATTTCAGTTTCTTAGGTTCTTTATGCCTACCACCTTGAAGCGTTGGTCCCTACAACACCAGGGAGTATTCATGCATCACAAACACCGCAGAGAATCCACAGCAAAGACGTACACTTCTTCAGCGTTGGCGTTCTACATGGGAGAACAATGATAATCTACATGAAGAAACGCGGGGTATGTCTGGCGGTTCTTGTTCAGTCTTCACACTTCTTATCGTGGAGTTTTAGAACAACGACAGCGTCTTCCATGCAGTCGAACCCGTCATAGACAAGATTAATGAAAGACCTAAGGCATCGGGTGGCATACTCAGCTTGAGGAAAAATAAGACCGAGTGGTTCCGGCATTACAGGGATTTCACTTTTAGCGACGCTTATGATTTAATCTTCTTGAAAGCAAAAATCGCTGTCCTTTGCGCAAAAGGCTTCATGATTATGGACCTTATTGAGTACGTTCTTCTTTTCTATCAATGGATTCTATCCTGAATCCATTTTCTGTCATGACAGTTATAGGAGCGTGACAATCCCGCAAAGAGACAACCCCCAATTTCCCTATCTTGCGAAACGTTGTGAATCATGTCGTCCATTAGGCATGTTCCGTCCTAGTGAAGACGAGTTCCTGCTTTGCTATGACGGTTAGTAGCCTCAGAAGTTACATTTTTTACATTCACTAATTTCCCACCCTTCTCCCCCAAGAATTTGGCCTCTTCGTTGATAGACGTGGCGATCCAAGCCGTTCGACTGGTACGATTGAATGGGAAGGCACTGCAGATCGAGTTGCTATGCATTCGCCATACGTGCTCCTTTTCGATAGTCGCTTCATAGAAGTCCGCCACCTCGAAACTGGTCGCCTTGTTCAGATAATTCCGGGCAACGACATTCGATGTGTATGGGATGGCAGAAGTCTTGACGGTGGTGCGGCTGTAAACCCTGCTGAAGGGACAGAAGACAAAATGGTGCAAGAACCACGAGTTCATGCAGTCATGAATATGTCAGAACCTGCGACGCAGCCCGGAGGACGGCCAATGCGTGGCATCATGCAACATGTTTTCGAACTTTTCCCTACCATCCCACTTTATCTTCCTGGATCATTGGCTTCACCTTCAACTGCGCCCTACTTCCCTTTGTCATTCTCACCACCTCGATCTCCTCCTTTGCGAGCACATCATATCTAACCTTACTTACTCGCATATATATCTCTGTCGGATTCAGAATACGTCATTACAGTAATAACCGACATTTTTACACGGTGGTTACAGCTACATGCAAAACCGTGGGCCTACTCCAAGATTTCGCACTGACACCATGTTTGCTCCAAACAGCTGAACTTCGTCCGTGATAAAGGCGGGACTGATCCACGATATCTGCAATGGGTTACAAATCCTGAAAGGTGTAAATTTACTCCATGATCTACCCAATGTGGGCATTTGGAGTAAAATGGTCGCCGATCCGAGAGAAATTCAGATAGGCCGGTTTTACATGTTGCTGTAAAATAAATTCCAGATGAAGCGGCCCCCAAGGGCTGCCTCATCATAGGATAAGATTACGGAGAGATAGAATAATCTACCAACAAATATGTACAAAGTCTACCTGTCCTCGATTACGCGTCTCCTTTGTCGACGTTCACACTCCTGGCGTCAAGACTCGCCATTCGTTGCCATTTGTTTTTTCAATCCCACCCACCTCCCTTTAGTGTTTGGTACAGCCACTTGGCATCCGGCTTAAACAGCCCTCCTTGGCCCATCAAGCGCTCAGGCCTCTGGCGGTTTGACTTCCCTGCAACGCGGTTCTCGTAGCGCCCATTCACAAGCGCCCATCCTGAACACCGCGTTCGGAAGTCACGTGCTCCCTCTTTTAGGCATTTCTTGTGCCACCGCCAGAGCCCTCCGCACACCAAACTACTTATTCGGAGCCCATCTGTCCTCACATCTATCGGATTTCAAGTCAAGCGATAACTTCTTATCCGACTCGCGCCTCTCTTCTCTTTGCCCATGATGCATGACTGGGCCAAGCCTTATGCTGCTTAGCCAATGTGTCACGTGCCATTGAATTCGTGCGATCAAGTTGCCACTGAAGTGCCTGAACTTGTCAATATCGTCGCGACTATGGGTACGTACAACCTCCACACTATCCTATTCCTACACTCACAGACTCGGAGCACAGCTACAACAAACAATCATCGTCCTGCTCGCCTACTTGTACGTCGCCTAGAACGGTGTCCCAACGCCGCTCTTTGGGGATTCCCTGTTGACCTGAAACTCATACTCGCCAAATTCAACGAAACAGTTCCACCTAATGCTAGTACCGATCGCGATAAACACACGCATCGCTTACTCGAGTATAGCTCCAAAGTTTTTTCAGCATTGGAATCGCAGACGTTGGAAATCTGGCCGGAAGGCTCGGCCACAGTTAGCCCCCGACATGTCTTTGCAAAGCGCGGACATACTGGAGAGAAGACGATCATCGCCATTGTGAGAAGTACACGCCCTGACGACAAGTTCATTCCCCCATTGGAGAAAGTGGAAAATTTGAAGGCGATTTTTGCTGAGCAGGGTTTTGATGAGGAACCAGGTTGGTTCACGGCTACCAACTGATCACATCTTGCGATACTGTAGTATAATTATTTTCATCTCACGCGTGTATTCGCTGAGGTTATCCATCCAGCTGTACGTCTCTAGCATTCGACACAACGACCTCACTATTCACCTGAACATCGTTTAGTGGGATGTTGTCATCAAGTGGACGTTTAACGTACCCTCTTTCCTCAAATTTCGGCCATGGGTATTTTTACTTGCTCCTCAAGGAATTTTCGTTTTGCAGAGCCCATTGTGCTCGTCGAGCACTTCTGAGACACCCCACCAACTGCTAGTCTCGCCGTCTTTCAAGTTGACGACTCCAGCTCGACTCAACATAAATTGCTTGCCACCCAGATTTAATATTGACTGCGGACTCGCCTGACTCTCATCGACACAATAGCAGACGTCGCAGAAGCTGCAGAAAAGTATGAAGTTTTCTCTGCAATGAGTATTTGTCAGTTGAGAATGAGGTGAGTCTCTTGAACGAGACGCCTTAGTAGCCAAATTGTCGTCTAACAGCCATCTGATATGATTCCACGAAACAGAGAATTCCTACCAGATCGTGCACCCGAAGTTCTCGCACACGCTGTTAAACATGGATACGAGGGCCTTGTAGACGAAGTTGTCCCGCATATTGCAAGGTGGCCCTTGACAAAAACGATGGAAAAGCTACCGCTAACACGGTGTCTCGCTTGGGTACGTACTTGAAAACATTCAACTGGGGTGCGGTGTTCTCATATAATTACAAAAGTCTCGCTATCAAGACGCCTGGAATGAGGTCTTCTGCAAGGCTTTCACCAGAATCAGTCCGAGAACCGTTGGCTCAGCGAAAATTTGCAATTCTGGAATGCTCTGGAACTCAGGCGGGTTCTGGAAAACTGGTTCAATATGTATGGCATGCCGTTTCTCAATCGTGGAGTGGGTCTTTGATTGCAAGAGGATTGAAACTCTATCTCTTCTTGAGAATAAGATCGCCCTCGCCTCTATGTATGTTGCACCATTCCGGCAACAAGGAAATAGCCCCAGCTTGTGCGACAATTGTACATCAACTCAGTGCACCCACCTAGCGGAATTCGCCAAACTACTGCAATCAGATATTCAGGGTATACCTTCTTTCAAGACCTTCCTTTGACTCTAAATCTATTCCCTTCTACTTTACAAGCCTTTGCTGTGTAACGACGCCGCTCATCCGACGATTTGGCGGCCTTTCATGACGAGTAAAACATATATAGGAAGTTGTTGGATATGATAGCTAATGACACATTGCTCCCATACAAAATTTGCCTGCAAAACCGGATCGACAGAAAGTAAATGAACAGAACGAGCCTGAGGTATTAAGAGGGAGGTTGACTCGGATGCCCGGCGTTTGTAGTCGCTTTTCCCCGTTCCCGTATCCTCTTGTATCCATACAATATATCCTGCACACCCTTGCACCACTGCTCTCGATCGTCGTTTTGGCCAGGCGCATGTCTCACAGATCGCATCATTGGAAAGAAATGGTCAATGTAGTTGGCCAGAGTGACTGCAGCTGATATGGGGTAGGTCCATTGGCTGGGCAGTCTCCGAAATACTAGGGTTTCTAGCGCTGGAGATTTTGCGGGAGTGTTTTGAATTATTTCCTGCATCTTCCTGGCATCGTATTCGGTACCGCGATCTATGGGGAGCCCTGCGAATTCGAGTTGAGGACATAGGGTCGCTATATCTTGTAATATGAAGATATCGAGGCTATCGAGCGTGGTGGTGTCCGCAAGTGGGTTGTCGGAATGAAGGTTTAATGTTCGAAGGTGGGTCCATGGAAGTGTGGCGTTGAGATTTACTCTCTGGAAGGAATATGCTGGCACAAACACGCGGAGAGTTTGGATATTCGCGAGAGTACTTGTCAAGCCAATCGTAGAGTCATAATCTACGATTGCGGATGGGACTTTCAAGTCTAGCATCATGAAACTAACACCACTGTCCTGTCCGTTTCGACCCGTGAGGAGCACGGCCTTCTGTATGCACGTTGCAAAATCGACGCTGTCGTTTGAGGCGATGGATACGCATACCAGATGAAAACGGGCAAGTAAAGGTGCTCGGATACAATCCAAAACACAGCCGATAGTAGACGCTGGTCCAAGCACGGCTAAATCAACGAGATTGTCGAAGGTGTAGATTTGGTTCGATGAAGTCTGTTGTAACACACATCTATTTTGGAAAGAAATTTTCAACGTGCGGAGAGCGACCGAAGATAGTTCTTGCAGAAACCGGAGCGAAATTTGACTGTGGAAAAAGTAGATTTCGAGGTAATTGAGATTATGGCAGGAGGGGAGAACAGCCAGCAATGTCCGACTTAGGCGCCCACCGACGCAAAGACGTGTGAGAGTTCTCCCTTTTAGAGTCAGCTTGTGGAGAAAAGTTGCGGCCATGGCTTCCGAAGCACTTGTAATCTGTTTGATGGTAAAGGATTCGAGATTATCTGGCCGTAAGAAGAGGAGGCTGTTTTGAAGTGGCGTTGAGATTGGGTTCAGCGAGGGAATGTGGAGCCGTTTCAATGGGAGGAGGGGCTTCAATTCCTGCAGTTCGTTAATGATGATTGTTAAAAGACTGTTCGATATGTCGGGATCGGGGGCAAGAAGCTTGAGCGATCGAACACGCCGGCTGTAGAACGTGACGCGACTGAGGTGTTCGCTCAGAATAACGCTAGTCAAAGACTGGGGCTGTCAAGGACAAGTGCTGAACTCGTAGCCAGCTGGAGACGTACATAAACACCTCGTTCATCCCGTTCTAGTCCTTTGATTAACCGAAAAATTGGTTCTAAGGAATGTAGATGACGCCATAAAACATTCATGGCAGGTCCAAGAAAGCTCGTCGAGACCAAGGCGGCAGATAGCAAATTTTGCCTCGTTGAAAGCTGAAGAGGCTCGGGATGTGACGCATCTAGAACTGCTCCAGCTTCAAAGTGCTCGAAAACCATCTCGAGAAGATTGCAGTTCCCTAAAACAAGTTTTTCCGAGGCTCCCGGCGTCTGCGGAAATTCCAAGTTGAGGCTACGGCCATCCATTGTCAGCGAGTTTGATTTTATTCGAGTGTAGAGGACTGAGACAGCAATAGACCGGTGACGCGGTGACGCGTCACGCGTCAAAAAGAAAGTGCCCCTTACCTCGTAGCTACATTTCACCATGACCTCTGGAAGCAGGCCGTTTGGAACAGACCAAGATTATCTAGCGCCTTCAGTGACACAAATACCCAAAATACACCCAGGATGTAGGTGCTGTGCATCACCGATCTCAGATGAATGCCCGAATTCTGACTACCATACGTTTTGAGAAGTCAACTCAGGAGATGCAGATCTAACCATTCAATCAGCCGATGGTTTTTTGTTCAAAATACATCGGAAGCATCTTGAGTCTACTACCGGTGCATTTCCAGGCGCTGAATTCGAAACAAGAGGCGAAGTGACGCATTTGACGGAGACATCGAAAGTGCTTGCGATTTTATTTCAATTTGTATACCCCAGGGTACACCCCAATCCCCAATAAATAAATTTCGACACCGTGGCTGGAGTCACAGAAGCTTCAGAGAAGTATGAGGTATACACCGTAATGAACATCTACCAACTACGGATAAGGTAAGAATTGCAAGAGAAAAACTACTAGTACCCATTCATATTCATATCCAGAACGATAGGGATTTTCTTCCTGGTCGAGCCGCTGAGTTTCTTTCTCATGCAGTCAAGCACGGGTGAAATTGCTTCGTCGATGAGATCGTTCTCTACTTGACCTTTAACGGTCCTAGAGAGATTCTTGGAGGCGCTCTAGCATGAGCACGTGTCTCTCATCATTGCAAGCGGACCTTTAATCATGTCCGGGGAATGAACGGTGGTACACCCAACCTTCTGGCATGACGCCTAGCACTCGTCAGGGATTGTGTCCGGCGTGTCGATGGGGAATTGCTAAATGGGCGCTCGATCTGAAAGAAATCAATATATATACTCGATTGCAGGACGCAATCAATGTCGCTCTTGATAATCCAAGCAGGGATCCCAGTAAATCTTTGTCCGCCTATAGACACCATATTTACAGCGACCACCACCACTGCCCGGCCTTTGTCACGACTGGTAGGATGGATGTGAACACCGTGTCGAAGTCGCGAAATTCATGTAAGACGAAATCCAGAAGCCACTGTCCTTCAGAAGTTTTCTATGATTTCGTTTGGAATACCTTTCTGCGATGCGTTAAATGCACTCCTATTAGTGGGCTGTAACGTACCATTTACTATACCAGCTGCAGTACGAGCAAACCAACGGATACATAGCTATTAAATCGACGAGTTCTTCATACCCCTGTAGACAGACCTATTGGTCTGAGAATTAAACGAGGCCTTTTTTAGGTGTGTGAGTGGCGTGTGGGGGTTGTCTCAGTGGTCATCCTGAGGTAAGTCCGAATAAAGATTGGGATGGGGTATAACAGAAAAGGTGTTGCGTGCCAGCGCGTCGTGAGTGGAGGAAGGGGAAAATAATTGTGTGGGTCGTGGTGAAACTGAACGTGAAAGCCAGAGGTGTGAACAGTGAACTGAGATAACTAGATTTCTGCTGGAACTTGACAAGGCTTATGTAACCATATTTAGCGAGGACGAAAAAATTGGACTTGAAAAAAGCGGAGTCAACGCATTGCTAGTGAGTGAGGGTAGGAATTGTTTACAGGTAGTAAGAAACAGTGGTGCGGGAGACTGTAGCTAGCAAATTAAATGTGAGATGAAAGTCTGGGTCATGATCTATCTGGGACAAGAATAAAAAACAGAGGACAGCAAACACGAAGATGGCATACAACCTGGGAGACGCTAGTAATACCTCAATAAAACTAAGGGTCGTTGGGGGAGAGGGACTGAAACCGGGTCATAACGTCTTGGAGTCTCGTGTAAATAGATTAGACTGTCTCGCTAACGCACTGAAAAAGACAAAACCTAGGAGATGAGTGTGTGTGCGATGAGCGACGTGCGTATCCGTGATTTGATACTCAGCCGGTAAGAATACCTTACACCACTGTGACCCCCCTCCGGCTGATCCTCCGGTACACGGACAACATCTCATTTACGCCTTTCCACCACCTCTCATGCTTCTCCGGTTGCGTAGGTCCAAACTCCAAGAACCGCAACTTGGGAAATAGGTGATCAAGAAGAGACGAGAATGCGACTGCGGATGATATAGTATAATCCCAACTCTTCGAAAGTCTTGGGATTACAAGTGTGTGAAGAACATTGCTGCCCCTTTCACAATTGATCTCCCGTTGCATCGCTTCGAGGTCACCAGCTGAACACTTCGCGTCAAGAGACACCTGCAGAATTGTGAGCCTTGTGCATTTTTGCGCAAGGATTCGCAGGATATATAAAGACAGACGCTGTCCGTGTGTCGGTTCATGGTCGTTTACAAGATATAATTCTTGGAGATTCTTCATCAGTGGGCCGCACTGAATGAAAGTCCGTATATCTTGACTGTTGATATGAAGCTTGGTAGTCGAGATGTGTAAGATTTGTATTTGATCGCAGGTGGCCAAGCATCCAAAGGTGAGTGCGAATGGGATGGGAGTGTCCTTGTTTTTTGCGCCTATACGAAGTTCGCGCAGCGGTATGCCTTCTCCTTTACAAGCGAGACGCGTACTTCTCTGCACGCACGTCGCAAAGTCTGGTTGAGCTCCGTTGGTTGGCGTGCCTAAGGAGCAAGCGAATGAGAAGGTAGACAACATCGGTACATGGAGGACACAGATGTGTTCAATCCAGACGCCTACTATTGCGGGGGGTCCTGAAAATTCGACGTGCTCCAGTTTGTCGAGTGAATGTGTCTGGATTGCATCCAACGATAGGGTACCTGGAGACAAATCGGCAATCTGTGCCCCCAGGTATAATCGTCGGAGTGCTGCCATTGAGAGCAATATGGTCCATAGGAACTCTGGCGTAGCACTACTCTTATTAAACTCGAGATGGAGTGATTGGATACGCGTGCAACTAGAAAGGGTTCCAATAAGCGTTGTTGATAGTTGGCCAACTAACTCCAGGACTTCGAGTGTTTTTCCGTTGCCCGCCATTGCTTGCATTAAGGATGCGGCCAAAATTGCTGAGTCTTTCTGTATTCCGCGAAGACACATGGTTGTTAAAGAACACGGCGCCAGAGACATGAGGACACTGATCTGGAAGTATGGCACACTCCCAAATGTGATCGAGAGACGGTTCAGGGGGAAAGAGGGTTTTACTTGCTGAATTCTAGACAGGACTATACCAGCTGTAGGCTCCACAATTTCTGCCTGGTCGATAAGTTTAACAGCCCGTATGCGGCGGGAGTAGAAATTGACGCGTTCAAGGTGTTGGTTTAAGACAAGACCTTCTAAGTGCTACAGAGATATAAATTTTTGAGATACAAGCTCACTGGAATTTGCACAGACGTACGTAGTTATCGCCTCCATCTCTCTCGAGCGATGGAATAATGCGCAGTATGGGCATTATGGAGTTGAGCTCTCGCCACATTACATCCATCGCCGGCTCGAAGAAGGCTCTGCAGGTCAACGACGCATACAGAAGAAATCTTCGAGAACCATCGACACGGCCTTCATTTTGGTCGTAGAATTGCTCGAAAATTGATTGAAGAAGGTAGGGGTTCTGAAGCACAGGGTTTGCGCGGGTGAGCGATTGCTGGTTGACCGTCTTGGGTGATGAAGCGACAGCATCAGGTTCCATATCATGATCTTGCTGCAAAGCAGTAGCATCGTTATCCATGATGGTTTGAAGTCAGTTTCTATTACTGCTGGGAGCTTTGGTTGAGAAACTTTATAAAAGAGGTGATGGACGCACAGCGCACGCTGGCTAATTTCAAAATTTGCAGGACAACTGTGACTTCACAGCTTGTGACGCGACTCGGACGCTGGAGCTCAAGGCCTCAGGCCTCAGGCTTGTGTCAAAGTTCCGAAATTCATGCAAGACGAAATCCAGAAGCTACCGCCGTCCTTCAAGTTGATCAGTCTCATTTAGAATACCACAATCTGCGAATGGAATCTCGAGATTGAAGGTATTAGGGGAGCAATGTGCCGTTTAGTGTACTAATTGCGAGACACACACATAGCTAGTAAGTCGATGAGCTCACTGACATTGGCCTCCTTTCTACAGCTAGACCTTTCGGTCTAAGAATCGAACGCGATCCTGTGGAGTAGTATCTCAGCAGTCGTCCGAGGGACCGGGGTGAGTAGGAAAGAAAAGGCATGGCTTGTGTCCAGAGTAGAGAGATTGAAGGAAGATCCAAGCCGTGGGTCATGCATCATGACTGGCGAAATTGACTTGATGACACTTGACAAATTTGTATGATCGCATAGGCCCACCTTTCAAGACCCGCAAGATAAGAGATAGACGGTCAGGAAGAGACAAGAAAGCAATTGCAGATAGCATAGTGTAACTCCATTACCTCGAAAGTTTGGAATCACAAATGTGAAGAACATTGCTGCCCGTCTCATTATCGACGATCTCCTTTCGCATTGCTTTGAAGCCACCGATACAACTCGAAGGAAGCGGAATTTAAAGAGTCATGAGCCTTTGCAGTGTTGCGCGAAGGTCTTCAGGATGTATAGTCCGCTGTCATCTTCATAATCAAGATAGGTTTCTCGAAGTTGTTCATCCGTGTGCCTTGGAGAAGAGCACGTAGCCTTGGACGGTGCACGGTTGTCTTCGTCCTTTCAAAAATGGGACTGATTGGTGACTGAAACTCGGCTAGTACTGCGAGTAAGTTTATTGAAGGTAACAGTCCACCAATTTTATGGATTGAAAGAATCCCAGCCGACTGACTTTCTGCCAAGGATCTATTACATAGTCTCCTTTACAGACCTTAGGATCAACAAATGACAGTCGATTGATGATAAATAAGGATCTATTCCGTTGACGGCTCAAAATGGACAAAGAGGTCTGTCCAATATCATCGCCCTTTGGAATGAATGGCCCTGACAAGCCTTTCTCTTGTTTATAAAGTCGGGACGCGAATTGACACTTTGCACTCGAACTGTCATTCGCACTTCTCGTGAATTTGAAGCAATATGATCAGAATCGAATCAGGGAAAGCGGACGCGCACCTCTTCTCAGCTATTACACTGGGGATAGCGTCGCTTATGCTACTGTTCACTTCCATATCATCTCCAGTTGTGGGTTCCATGCGCATCTACCGCATTAGCAACACCGCCAATAGCGCCATACGCTATGTGAATGTTGGCCTGTGGGGATACTGTCTAGAGCCATTAAAGATGTGCGTTTAATATCTGTATCTTTCTCCGCAAATTTGAACATGCTTTAGGGTTGGATACGGCGCATTCGTTTTTGACCCCACCGTTGTGGAGGGCTGCTCATCATCGAAAGTCGGATATTCACTGGATGGCGTCGTCGCAAATGCTTTGTGAGTCTGGTCGACTTCTCCTAAACTTAGCTCAAATTGGTCTTCAGGAAGGCCCCGGGTATACAGGGTTTTTATTCTAAAGCACAGACCGGTCTCCTTGTTATCTATCCCATTGGTGAGATAGTCTCCTTTCTAGCATGCCTAATAATTTAACATCCCGATTCCAGTAACTGCCCTTAGCATCATATCATGCATCATCCAGGTGGCAATCCACCTATCGAAACGTACCCGAAGTATGCAAATTGGTGTCTCGTCAAGAGGGGTGACTGGGCTCATGATTTTCAACGCCATGATCACCACACTGGTGGTCATCGGGTTCATCGTTCAAATCTCCATCATCGTAGGGGCAAAGATGCGCGTTAATTCTATTCGAATGACCAACACCAGCGTGGTGTGGCACTGGGGCAACACAGTACGTGCAAATACTTATCCACTTGACCTCCCTTGTGTGAATATATTCTTAACTGTATTATCATCACTCTAACAGGCATGGCTCTCAGTCATCGCGATCATATGTCACATTCTCGATATTTGCATCCTCATAGGCCTTAGGAATTCTCTGAAAGTGGTAGAGATCGAAGATGCAGCTGAAAAGGCCGCGAGGAAAGCTGCGCAGAATGCGCAGCAGGCTCAGCGCAACCAGAACCAGAAAAAGAGAACCTGGTTCAGGCGCAAGTCGGGTAGCGATGGCATGGAGGGTACCGCAGCAGAGGAGAAAGAAGTGGAACGCCGCGAGGAGATTAAGGAAGACGTTCCAGCCACGAGTCCACCTGCGTACCAGCTTGATGGGTACCTGGAAGCTGGTGTAGCCAAGAAGACGGACACTTCATGACCTTATTCTGTCGACACGATTATAGTAGGCTTTTGCAAATATTGTTGATGAACCCGGTCTCTATGGGTTTATGAATTGGTCACAAGTGTATACTTATACTTATCATAATGATTTTCAATCGCACTTCTCTCTTCACCAATTATTGACGTTTACGATCAGGCCCTCTTCTTTAATAAAGTGCGTTGTATGCGTGTTCTCGATCTATTGCCTGCACGCTACCTTGTGCATAGGTTCTCTTCTTTGGCACCACAACTCTCGAACTGACATTCGTGGTTCGACTGGTAGTTTCTTCGCCTCCTCGAGCAGATACACATCAACAGATGCCCACAAATATATTTAATGCAGGTGTAGTAGTGTACCTAAGTTGAGCACACAATTAGAGCCCATTGAGTGAATGGGCCTATACATTCAGGACCAAACTGAAAATTGAACAGAATGACCAAAGCGATAGAGAGTGGATGGGAATATAAGATAAGTGGCCGAGCAGAAAAAGAGACCAGAGGTTGCCAGAAGGAACACAGGAGAAACATGAAGGGAACACCGAGTATTACAGATGTAAGATAGTGAAGAAAGGAATGGAAGTCCAAGGTGCCGAACTGCGCAGCAAGTGTCCATCTTACTGCAACTGCAATAAGTCGACGTTAGAGTAAGGTAGTGAATGTGTGATGCGTTGTATGGGTGAAGTATACAGTGGTTTGTATGTGACGTTGGTCGACGGAGGGGTTCTCGATGAAAGGTTAAGGAATGAAAACCGAGGCTAAGCTATGGTAGGACGATGGTTCGGGATTTGTTGAAACGTTGGCTGACGATCATTAGTACGTACAGTGCAAACGGAGAAACGAAGACGGCATGAGGAGAAATGAAGGAATATGAACCAGACAGCGGGCGATCCAGGAAACAGGTGCAGGTTATCTATCCTCTTCAGTTCGGTCGAGCTATAAAAGGGGTCCACAACACCCCGGTGGATGTCAAGGCTCAGTTCTGCTCCTGAGCCCAACAAGGGCTAAGAGGCGGCTGAAGCACCCGAGCCCCAAAGCCCGAAGTATGCACCAGCCGTAGAGACAATATCGACGGCCTTCCCTACAATACCTGGCTCGCCAGGGATTCCTCCATTCGCAGTCGCCGAAGGACTATGCAGAGAAACTGCTCGCGGCGAAGTGAAGGAAGTGCTCGGTTTAGCAGGCGAAGGAGGGTGAGGGATCAGCGGTGGAGGACGAAGTTTCGATGGGGAGATCGGAGAGGGCTGGGAGTGAGAGATGGGATAAGGGGAAGACAGGTTGGCGGTCGTTGTGCCATTGGTTGGCTTGATGATCGTGCCGTTGTAATTGAAGCCAGCGGTATCGGATGGAGGTGCCGAGTTCGTTGTCGCGGTCTGCGTTGGTGTCGTATCACCACTCGCATTTCCATTGACACTTCTCCTACTCCCACTGGAACCTGAGCTCGTCGACGAAGCGGCTACAGGCGCCATCCTCATCTCGACAACAGGCGAGTTTGAAGGCGTAGGGTGGGTCCGACGTCTGTACTCCTCATCCTCAGCGCGGCGCATATACATCGCTTCACGGCCACGGCCATCATCCTCATCAGGACCTACAACGGTTGATGCAGCTGGACCCATGACAGTACTTGCACTCGCACTCGAGCTGGACGACGTAGTGGAGTAGAAGCTTGATTCCATACTGGGCGTCGTCGTCGCAGTCGGAGTTGCACATGTCGAGCCAGACGTCGAAACACTGCCAGTGCTTTTTGAGCCGCTCCTGTCCGCGCGACCCAAGACCTCGGTCTCGCTCGCACCCAACACCTTGCCGCTCGTTCTCTCTCTGCCTCTCCTCTCTCTGCCACGCTCGCCATCTCCTCTTTCCTTCTCCTTCCTGTCTTTCGTGCGATCACGCCCACCACCAGCCAAGACGCCAGCACCACCCAACACCGAACCGATGCCAGCCCCAGATCCGTTCCTACCTCCATCAGGACTTAAGCTACCGATTGGGCTCGTGCTGCTCCCTACAGATGCTGAACGCTCCCACGAGGACGAGGATGATGATGTGCGCGTACTAGAACGGCCTCGAGAGCCTGTTTGGACCGTAGGCTGAGGACGAGAATCGGACTGTCGTCCACGGGTGGATGGAGGAGGCGAAAGTAGATCTGAACCTGACGGTGTTCGTGAGTAAGACGAAGACGATCCAGGTGTCAAAAGACCAGTGTTCGAGGGCGAAGAGGCCGAAGAGCTCCGCTTCCTCCCATTTGTTTGACCAACCCCATTCGAGCTGCCAGAGCCAGGAATAGGGACTTCATTGCTCCCCGAGCCAGTAACCAGAACGGAGCTAAATGCAGGCGAGGGCGTCCGGCTTTGACTCCGACTCCGGCTTCTTGACTGACGTTCTTCGCCTGTGCCTGCTTGGCGCCTCTCGCGCTCGCGCTCCCTTTGGCGGGCGGCCGCGGCGCTTGGTGTGGCTATGGATGAGGAAGTGGATGTAGTAGGCGTCGGTGTCGGCGTGGGTGCTGGCTTGGCTGAAGATGCTGGAGGTTGGGAAGGAGCTGACGCAGCGGTCCTCGACGCTGTCGCAGTGGAATAATCGTAGCCCCTGCCACCACGTCTGGCGTAGTAGTAATCTTCTCCAACGCCCAGGTCGGGTCCTTCGAAGAAATCGTATGCGTCTTCCTCCTCCACACTGTCCCTCTGCAGCGATTTCCTCAGGAATGAGCTGTCGGTGTCGACAACGACCTTGGGCACAGACTTGTGTGCAGCGCCTATCAGCATATCTGAACCAGACCCACGGACGGGTATTGGTACAGTGTTCAAATGCTGGGTTGTATACGCATCCTCGAGCTGTTCAACCTGCGCATCGAGCTCTGCCATGTCGTCCTCATCCTCCTCCAGGAGATCACTATACCTCGCATGCTCATCTTCGTCGTCGTCATATTCATAATCGCCCAACCCCAACGAGTAGTTGCTGCC
>Ga0247742_10001109_pt1 | contig 19499 bp, 15 predicted proteins | sample UWRJL208509C2_FD_180944 | JGI IMG/M metagenome (GOLD analysis project Ga0247742, IMG submission 180944) | Plant litter microbial communities from Arlington Agricultural Research Station in Wisconsin, United States - UWRJ-L208-509C-2 | ecosystem: Environmental > Terrestrial > Plant litter >... | reverse complement strand
TGCAGGCACAAAAAGTCGAAGAGCCGATCCGCAAAGACGTGTGAGCACTGACTAATGTTTGGTATCAGCTTCTCTGAACTGCTGCTCGTCGGCCTCGTTGCCCTGCTGGTACTGGGCCCCGAGCGACTGCCGGGCGCTGCGCGCACCGCCGGCCTGTGGGTCGGGCGCCTGAAGCGCAGCTTCAACGCGATCAAACAGGAAGTTGAACGTGAAATCGGTGCCGACGAAATCCGCCGGCAACTGCACAACGAGCACATCCTCTCGCTGGAACAGGAAGCGCGGAAGATCTTCACGCCAGTCCAGCAAGAGCCGACGCCTGTCGAGCCGGTGGCCGAGCAGACGATTCATGCGCCTGCCGCCGAGCCTACGGTGGTCGCAACCGTCGAGCCTGTGAAAACAGCTGAGACCGCGACCGTCGTCGAACCTGTTGCTCCTGCCGCCGCGCCCACCACGCCGGCACCTCACGACCCTACACTGCCGCCGCGAGCCCCATGAGCGAACTCCCCGAAAACGACCAACACATGCCGCTGGTCTCGCACCTCACTGAGCTGCGTACCCGCCTGCTGCGCTGCGTAGCGGCGATTTTCATCATCTTCGCCGGGTTGTTCGCCTTCACCCAGCAGATCTACACCTTCGTCTCGACGCCGCTGCGCGAGTACCTGCCGGTGGGCGCGACGATGATCGCCACCGACGTCTCGTCGCCGTTCCTAACGCCCCTGAAGCTGACGATGATGGTCTCGCTGTTCCTGGCGATTCCGGTGATCCTGCATCAGATCTGGGGCTTTATCGCGCCGGGCCTGTACAAGCACGAGAAGCGCATCGCCGTGCCGTTGCTGGTGTCCAGCATCCTGCTGTTCTACACCGGCATGGCCTTCGCCTACTTCCTGGTGTTCCCGCTGATCTTCAAATTCTTCGCCGCCGCCACCCCGGCCGGCGTGGAAATGATGACCGACATCACCAGTTACCTCGATTTCGTCATGACCCTGTTCTTCGCCTTCGGCGTCGCGTTCGAGATTCCGGTGGCCGTGGTGCTGCTGGTGTGGATCGGCGTGGTCGACGTGAAGTACTTGAAGAAAATCCGCCCTTACGTGGTGATCGGCTGCTTCGTGGTCGGCATGATCCTCACGCCGCCGGACATCTTCTCGCAGACGCTGCTGGCCGTGCCGATGTGGCTGCTGTTTGAAATCGGCGTGCTGTTCGGCGGCTTGATCACCAAGCGCGGCGACCACCCGGACGACCAGCCGGTTGACGATCACAACGACCAGCCGCCAGCGACCCAAGCGTGAACCTGCTGCTGCTCGAAGAAGCCGATTTCATTGCGGCGGACAGGGTCATCCTGCGTGACCGACGCCTGACCCATATGCAGGAAGTCCACCGCGTCGCGGTGGGTGACAGCCTGCGGGTCGGGCGCATCGGCGGGCTCATGGGTTCGGCAGAAATGCTGCGCCTGGAGGCCGCCGAGGCGGAACTGCGGGTCGTCCTCGATCAGGCGCCACCGGCGAAACTGCCGCTGACGTTGGTACTGGCCCTGCCCCGCCCGAAAATGCTCCGTCGGGTGTTCCAGACCGTAGCGACCATGGGCGTGCCCCGAGTGATCCTGGTGAACAGCTACCGGGTGGAAAAGAGTTTCTGGCAGACCCCCTTCCTCGAACCCGAGGCCATTCGCGAGCAATTGATCCTCGGCCTGGAACAGGCTCGGGACAGCGTGCTTCCGGAAGTCATCATCGAAAAACGCTTCAAGCCGTTTGTCGAAGACCGCCTGCCGGCCATCAGCGCAGGCACCCTCGGGCTCGTCGGCCACCCCGGCAATCACCCGCCCTGCCCCCGCGGCCTCGACGAGCCGGTCACCCTGGCCATCGGCCCGGAAGGCGGCTGGATTCCTTACGAAATCGACCTGCTGGCCAAGTCCGGGCTGCAACCGGTGCAGTTGGGCGATCGCATCCTGCGGGTCGAAACCGCCGTCACCGCACTGCTGGCGCGGCTGTTCTGATTTAACCCGCTCCCCCTTCAGTTCCCTGGCCCCAGGCCGATGCAGTGGCACTAAAACTATAAAATGCCGCCACGCAGCGCGACTGTCTTTCAGGGAGCTACAAGCATGTACCACTGGTTAGCCGAGAATCTGGGAAACGTCAGCGTCAAGCGCAAGCTGAGTATTGGCTTTGGCTTGGTGCTGTTATTGACTTTGCTGATCACTTTCACCGGCTGGAGCGGCCTGAGTGGCGTGATCAGCCGGGGCGACAAGCTCGGCTTCATCGCCGAACTCAACGGCTACACCAAGGACCTGCGCATCGCGCGCCTGGACTACGACATGCGCCGGGGCGAACAAGGCCCGGGCGCGGTGAATGAATTCCTCGGCAAGCTCGACGGCGGCCTGCAAACCGCACGCACACTGATAGAGCAGCCGGCCGACATTGCCATGATCGATCAGCAGTTGGCTGCCGTCGCCGAGTACCGTCGCGCGTTCGGCGACTTGATCCAGGCCGGGGTCAACCGCGAGGACGCCCGCAGCAAGCTGGGCGCCACCGCCGACAACGCCGTGGCCCGGGTCGCGGAAGTCGAGAAGTCCATGCTGCAAGGCGAAAGCGTCGCCGACTTCAACAGCGTGATCGACCTGAGCAAGCTGATCCAGCAAGCGCGCTTCCAGGTTCGCGGCTACACCTACAGCGGCAAGATCGAGGCCGAGCAACCGGCGCTGGACGCCATCGACAACGCGCTGAAAAACCTCGACAGCCTGCCGGCCAAGTTGCCGCAACAGCACATCGCCAACCTGCAACAGGCGACGGACTCGCTCAAGGCGTACCGCGCCGCTGTCAGCCAGTTCCGCGACTCCCAGGTGTCCGCCAGCAAAGCCTTGGCCCGCATGGGCGAACAGGGCCAGGTGCTGCTCGATGTGAGTAACAAACTGACGGCCTCCCAGACCCTGGTGCGTGACACCGACGCCGCCCGCGCCAAGAACCTGCTGATGTTTGCCACCCTCGCTGCTCTGGCCTTTGGCCTGCTGGCCGCGTGGGCCATCACCCGGCAGATCATCGTTCCGCTCAACCAGACCTTGAAAGTCGCTGAGCGCGTCGCCGCCGGCGACCTGACCCACAACCTGATTTCCCAGCGCCGCGACGAACTCGGCCAATTGCAACGGGCCATGCAAAGCATGACCCAGGGCCTGCGTGAATTGATTGGCGGCATCAGCGATGGCGTGACGCAAATCGCCAGCGCCGCCGAAGAGTTGTCCGCCGTCACCGAGCAGACCAGTGCCGGAGTCAACAATCAGAAGATCGAAACCGACCAGGTCGCCACCGCCATGAACGAAATGGCCGCCACCGTGCAGGAAGTCGCGCGTAACGCCGAGGAAGCCTCTGAAGCCGCTGTGGCGGCCGATCAGCAAGCCCGCGAGGGTGACAAGGTGGTGGGCGAAGCCATCGCCCAGATCGAACGCCTGGCCCTTGAAGTGGGTAATTCCACCCAAGCCATGGGTGACCTCAAGCGTGAAAGCGACAAAATAGGCAGCGTGCTCGATGTGATCAAGTCGGTGGCCCAGCAAACCAACCTGCTGGCGCTTAACGCCGCCATCGAAGCCGCCCGTGCCGGTGAAGCCGGTCGCGGCTTCGCCGTGGTCGCCGACGAGGTGCGCAGCCTGGCCCAGCGGACCCAGAAGTCCACCGAGGAAATCGAAGAGCTGATCGTCGGCCTGCAAAGCGGCACCCAGCAAGTCGCGACCATCATGGACAACAGCCGCAGCCTCACCGACAGCAGCGTCGAACTGACCCGCCGCGCCGGCAGCTCACTGGAAAACATCACCCGCACCGTCTCGGCGATCCAGGCGATGAACCAGCAGATCGCCGCCGCCGCCGAGCAACAAAGCGCCGTGGCCGAAGAGATCAACCGCAGCGTGCTGAACGTGCGCGACGTCTCCGACCAGACCTCGGCCGCCAGCGAAGAAACGGCGGCGTCGAGCATTGAACTGGCGCGCTTGGGTACGCATCTGCAAATGCTGGTGGGGCGATTCAAGGTTTGAAGTGATGCGTCACGCCCGGTTCACTGGAGACCGGGGTGATGCATTCGCGAGCAGGCTCGCTCCCACAGGGATTGGGGTCATCAAAGCAATTGCGGCCCCCCAAACAGGCCGAGTGTCAGCTCGCCTCGCGGTGGCTTTTGATTTACCCGCCCCTTTGGCGCGCAGCGCCGTTCGACGCCGTCTGTAAAGGCGAAACCATAAGCGGCCGTTACCGCAGCAACGGATATGTACTCAATCAACAACAGCCAGGGTCGCCCTCCAACCCAATCCCGACCCAAGAAAAAGCCCCGCTTCCTTGCAGAAGCGGGGCTTTTTCATTGCATCACGCCAGTTGTGACTGGGGTGCTGCGATCAGCGGCTGAAGCGGCAGCAACGGTGCGTGGGGATCAGCTTTCACCGAGGTGCGCCAAGCGTCGAGCCATTCGGCGTGGCCCTCGCTCCACACTTGTTCGTGCAGCCGTGCCAGGGCGACCGGATCGCTGAGCAGTTGCAGGCGATCATGGTTGTTGAGACCCGCAGGTCCCACCTTGAGCGCATGGCGTACGCGTTCGATCCGCAGCCATTCGATCGGCTCGGCCTGACCGTGGCGAGAGGTCGCCAACGAGCACGCCAAGGCGTTCTGCTGTGGGTCGACCACGGCGCGGACAAAGCCATCGTTCAGCGCGTGCCAACGGTTTTCGTGGGTGTACTGATCGGTGGCCAGCAGCGCCTGCGGCGGATTGTATTCCTCAGGGATCAGGAACAGGCTCTCGTCACGGGACTTCAGGCCCAGGCCGACGCGGCTGGAAATCACCGACACCGGAATCGACAGCATCAGCGAGCCGACGATTGGCACCAGCCACCACAGGAAGCTTGGGTTCAGCCAGATCACCAGCAGCGCCCAGAAGAAACCGAGCAAGGTCTGCGGACCGTGGCGCTTGACTGCTTCGCTCCACGGCGTGGAGTCATCATCACGCTGTGGCGAATTCCAGGTCGCGGCCCAGCCGAGGAACGCGGCGAGCACGAAACGGGTGTGGAAAATCATCCGCACCGGCGCCAGCAGCATGGAGAACAGCATCTCCAGCAGCATCGACAAGGTCACCTTGAACTTGCCACCGAACTCTTTCGCGCCCTTGGCCCAGATCAGGATGATGCTCAACAGCTTCGGCAGGAACAGCAGCACGATGGTGGTCGAGAACAGCGCGATGGCTTTGTCCGGGTGCCATTGTGGCCACAGCGGATAGAGCTGGCGCGGTTCCATGAAGTACTGCGGTTCCATCAGCGTGTTGACCGCCAACAGCGCGGTGGACAACACCAGGAAGAAGAACCACAACGGTGCCGACAGGTAGGACATCACGCCGGTCAGGAACACCGCACGGTGTACCGGGTGCATGCCCTTGACCAGGAACAGGCGGAAGTTCATCAGGTTACCGTGGCACCAGCGACGGTCACGCTTGAGTTCATCCAGCAGGTTCGGCGGCAGTTCTTCATAGCTGCCCGGCAAATCGTAGGCAATCCACACACCCCAACCAGCGCGGCGCATCAGCGCGGCTTCGACGAAGTCGTGGGACAGGATCGCACCGGCAAACGCGCCTTTACCGGGCAATGGCGCCAGGGCGCAATGCTCGATGAACGGCTTCATGCGGATGATCGCGTTGTGACCCCAGTAGTGGGATTCGCCCAACTGCCAGAAGTGCAGGCCGGCGGTAAACAGCGGGCCGTAGACGCGGGTGGCGAACTGCTGCATGCGTGCATACAGCGTGTCCATGCCCGAGGCACGCGGTGCGGTCTGAATGATCCCGGCGTCTGGCGTGGCTTCCATCAAGCGCACCAGGCTGGTCAGGCATTCACCACTCATGACGCTGTCCGCGTCGAGCACCACCATGTACTTGTAGTCACCGCCCCAGCGACGGCAGAAGTCGTCGAGGTTGCCGCTCTTGCGTTTCACACGACGGCGACGACGGCGATAGAAGATCTTGCCGAAGCCTTTGGCCTCACGGCAGACGTCGAGCCAGGCTTGCTGCTCGGCGACGCAGATATCGGTTTCGTTACTGTCGCTGAGCACGAAGAAATCGAAGCGATCCAGGTCGCCGGTCGCCGCTACCGACTCGAACGTCGCGCGCAGACCGGCAAACACCCGGGGCACGTCTTCGTTGCAGATCGGCATCACCAGTGCGGTGCGAGCGTCCTTGGCGATCGGCTCGTTGCCGGCGCTGGCGCCGGAAATGCGGTATTTGTCGTGACCGGTGAGCAACTCGAGGAAGCCCATCAGCGCGGTCCAGAAACCGGCCGACACCCAGCAGAACAGAATCCCGAACAGAATCAGGATGCTTGTTTGCAGCGCATACGGCAGCACTTGCGTGGCGGTTTGCAGCAGCGGCTGGTTGAGCACTTCGTTGAGGTCGACGAACGACCAGCCCTGGTACGGCATGATGCCTTTCATGTACCAGCCGGCGACGATGGTCTGGCCGAGCATCAGGATCAGCAGGATGTAGCGACGGATCGAACCGACAGTGCGCCAGCGCGCCGCAGGGAGCACGCGCTCATCCTTCGGCGGGGCTGGCGGGTTGGTGCGGCCGGTCATCCGGCGCCAGCCACGCACCAGGATGTTGGTGCGCCACGGTTCCGGCACGACCTTAGTCCGGCGAATCGGCGGGGTCGCCTTGAGGCAGACCCGACCGCTGGCGTCCAGCGCCAGCATCTCGGCGTCCTGCAATTCTTCAGCGGTGCTCAACGTCAAGCGGGTGCCCACCGAGGCTTGGGCGGCCTCGGTCGGCGCGTCGAACGTCGAGGACGACAGACGCCGGTGCAGTTCGCTGAAGGACTGGCAGCCCGCGAGTTCCGCGCGCTGCTGGTCGGTCATGGGCAGGTGTGCCAGGTACTCGCTGAGTGTCTCTGGCTGTACAGGCAAATTACTCATCGGCAGGCAACTGGTAGCTCCAGGTTTCGGTCAGGACTTCTTCAGTCGGCGCCGAATCCGGTGTGGCAGGGGCCGCGTCCGCAGCGGCTGGCTGCTTGGCGTCTTTGTTGTCCGGGGCCTTGGCATCGCTGACCGGCTTGGCGTCGGCAGGTTTGGCGTTGGCATTGGCGTCCGCCACCTTGGTTGCCTCGGCTTGCTTGGCGGCTTCCTTGTCTTTCTTCTCTTGCTGCTTGGCCGCGACCTTCTCGGCCTTGGCAATGGAAGAGTTGGCCGGGGCCGCCGACGCTTTGCTCAGGTCGACTGGAGCGATGTTCTGCACCAGCGCCGCACGCATTTCGGTGGATTTTCCCGGATCCTTGATCTTCATCCGCAGGGTCAGGCGCCAGCCCTTGGTTTCAGGGTTGTAGCGCACGGTGTTTTCCACCAGCTCGGCATTGTCGCCGACGCTGACCTGGCTGCGCACTTCGGCATCGGCCGGCAGCGCTGCGAGGGACGGGCCTTCGAAGTCGACCAGGTAAGCGACGCTGCCATCCGGCTGACGGATCAGGTTGGATTGCTTCACGTCACCGGTGGAACGCAGGGTCTGTTGCACCCAAGCGCTGTCCGGGGCGTGCAGGGCCGCTTCGTCGATGGTCCAGTGCATGCGGTAGGCGAAGTCCAGCGGCTGACCAGGTTCAGGCAGCTTTTCCGGGCTCCAGAACGCCACGATGTTGTCGTTGGTTTCGTCGGCGGTCGGGATCTCTACCAGATCCACCGAGCCTTTGCCCCAGTCGCCCTTCGGTTCGATCCAGGCGCTCGGACGCTTGTCGTAGCGGTCGTCGAGGTCTTCGTAGTGGCTGAAATCACGGCCACGTTGCAGCAAGCCGAAACCGCGCGGGTTCTCGACGGAGAAGTTGCTCACCGCCAGGTGTTTCGGGTTGTTCAGCGGGCGCCAGATCCACTCGCCGTTGCCGGCATGAATCGACAGGCCGCTGGAGTCGTGCAGTTCGCGACGATAGTTGAGGACTTTGGACGGCTGGTTGGCGCCGAACAGGAACATGCTGGTCAGTGGCGCAATGCCGAGCTTGCTGACTTTGTCACGCAGGAACATCTGTGCCTTGACGTCGACAATGGTGTCGCTGCCCGGACGCAGGGTCAGGCGGTAGGCACCGGTGGCGCGCGGCGAGTCCAGCAAGGCGAAGATCACCAGGTGCTTGTCACCCGGCTTCGGCTGCTGAATCCAGAACTCGGTAAACCGCGGGAATTCCTCGCCGGACGGCAGCGCGGTATCAATGGCCATGCCGCGAGCCGACAAGCCATAGGTGTGACCCTTGCCGACGACGCGGAAGTAACTCGCACCGAGCATGGTCATGATTTCGTCTTGCTTGTCGGCCTTGTTGATCGGGTACAGCACACGGAAACCGGCATAGCCGAGTTGCTCGGTGGCTTTAGGATCGAACTTGAGGTCACCGAAATCGAAGCGAGTCGGGTCGTATTTGATCTCTTCGACCGTGTTCGCGGTGATTTCGTTGATTTTCACCGGCGTGTCGAAGTGCATGCCCTGGTGATAAAAGGACAGCTTGAACGGGGTTTTCTGATCGGCCCATTCGGCTTTTTCGGTGAGGAACCGAATTTTCTGGTAGTCCGCGAATTTCATTTCGCGGAATTCGTTCGGCAGGTTACTGCGCGGCGCCTCGTACTTCTGCCCGGCGAGTTCTTTTGCCTTGGCCGACACATCATCCAGGCTGAATGCGAACAGTTGACCGGCGCTGAACAGGCAGAGCAGGGCCGAGCCTGCTACCAGAGCGTTGCGGAACCGTTTGGCAGACAATTTTGGAGCATTACAGGGACTAACAATCACGAGCAACCCTCGCCGAAAACAGATCAAAAAACCAACGGCCAGTTAAAGGGTTGGTGGGCAACGGTGGAAAAAACCCGTCCTCACAAACCACTCTTGCCAAGTTGGCGAGCAATGTTCGGACTCCGATGGGGCTAAATGATTCCCCAAACGGTCCCGAACACGTCTCTACCTAAGTCAAAATGGACCAACGAACGCCGATCCCCGTAGCGCGCGATTATCTAGTAGGCCGCGTTACAACGCATCAGGGGTAACAAAGTATTTATCGCGAAAAACCCCTGTTTTCAGTCGAAACGGGCCTAAAAAGGTGTTTCAAGCGCTTTCAGGTCTGCAACAGGAAGGTGACCGGGCCGTCGTTGACCAAGTGCACCTGCATATCGGCGCCGAATCTACCTGATGCCACAGTGCCATGCACCTGTTTCGCACTGCCTAATAGATAGTCGAAAAGCGCTTCGCCCAGGGCCGGAGGCGCCGCGGTCGAAAAGCTTGGACGCAGCCCGCTCTTGGTATCGGCAGCGAGGGTGAACTGCGAGACCAGCAGCAACCCGCCATCGACATCCGCCAAGGACAGATTCATCTTGCCCTCGGCGTCACTGAACACTCGATAGTTAAGCAGCTTATGCAGAAGTTTGTCGGCGCTGGCCCGCGTGTCGTCGGGTTCGACCGCGACCAGCACCAGCAGGCCCTGGTCGATGGCGCCGACCACCTGCCCCTCGACCTCGACGCGCGCGCCACGCACGCGCTGCAGCAACGCCTTCATGCTTCTTCTTGTGGCAGGTCGAGCAGGCGGCGGGCCATTTGGCTCGCGGCGCGCACTAACGCATCGGTGATACCCGGCTCGGACGCGGCGTGGCCGGCGTCGCGAATCACCTGCAATTCGCTGTTGGGCCAGTTCTGGTGCAATTCCCAGGCGTTGTCCAACGGGCAGATCACGTCATAGCGACCGTGGACGATCACTCCCGGCAAATGGGCGATCTTGCCCATGTCGCGGATCAACTGATTGGGCTCAAGGAACGCGTTGTTGGTGAAATAGTGGCATTCGATACGGGCGATCGACAGCGCGCGCTGCGGTTCGGAGAAGCGATCAACCACCAGCGGGTTCGGGCGCAGGGTCGCGGTACGGCCTTCCCAGGTCGACCAGGCTTTGGCCGCGTGCATCTGGGCGATCTGGTCGTTGCCGGTGAGACGCTTGTGGAAGGCGCTGAGCAGATCGTCGCGCTCGTCCAGCGGGATCGGCGCGATGTAGTCCTGCCAGTAGTCGGGGAACAGACGGCTGGCGCCGGCCTGGTAGAACCACTCGATTTCCTGTGGCCGGCAGAGAAAAATCCCGCGCAGGATCAGACCGTGTACCCGCTCCGGGTGGGTTTGCGCGTAGGCCAGCGCCAGGGTCGAACCCCAGGAACCGCCGAACAACACCCATTTGTCGATGCCCAGGTGCTGGCGAATCCGCTCGAGGTCGGCGACCAGGTCCCAGGTGGTGTTGTTTTCCAGGTTGGCGTGGGGCGTCGAGCGCCCGCAGCCGCGCTGGTCGAAGGTGACGATGCGATACAGGTTGGGATCGAAGTAACGACGACTCTGGGCATCACACCCGGCGCCGGGGCCGCCGTGGATGAACACCACCGGCAAACCTTCCGGTGAACCGCTTTCGTCGACATACAGGGTGTGGGTTTCATCGACGGCCAGATCGTGCCGGGCGTAGGGTTTGATCTGCGGGTACAAAGTCTGCATTGCGCGCTCCGTAAGGGGTCGAGGTCATCCCTGGGGGGACTTCTATTATTCTGCCGTCCGGCATCATAAACCCGATTTGCGTCAATGAGCATGCCCTCCCTGCGTCAGCCCCCCGCTGTCAGAAAAGGATGAAGGGCCTCGAGCAACTTTTCGTACAAAAGATCCACCTCCGGCACCTGGCCACGGGCGCGCAAACAGCCGTGGACCAGGCCTTCGCCGACATAGAGTTGGCTCGCCACCCCGGCGTCGCTCAAGGCCTGGGCGTACTGCACGCCGTCATCGCGCAGCGGATCGAACTGCGCCACGGCGATCCAGGCCGGCGGCAACCCCCGCAGATCCTCAGCCAGCAAGGGCATCGCATACGCGTCGGGCGCCGCCGAGCCCAGATAGAGCGCAAGGTAATCGTCGACCTCACGGCTGCTGAGCAGGGGCGCGTCGGCGCATTCCCGGCGTGAAGCCAGGTGTTGGCCACCGCCCAGGCCGGGATAGATCAGCACTTGGGCGCAGGGCAACGGCTCGCCGGCATCGCGCAAGCCCAGGCACAGCGCGGCGGCGAGATTGCCGCCGGCGCTGTCGCCCATCACCAGCATCCGCTCGGCGTCAAGGCGCCACGGCCCCTCGCCCGCCCGCAACGCGCGCCACACCGCCAGGCAATCGTCGAAAGCCGCCGGGTACGGGTGCTCAGGCGCCAATCGGTAATCAACGGCGATCACCAACACGCCGAGCACCGCCGCCAATTCGGCGCAGATGAAGTCATGGGAGTCGAGCCCGCCCACCACCCAGCCGCCGCCATGCATATATAAGAGGCACGGCCAACCCGTGGCGGGCGGGTTCACCGCCGGTTGATAACAGCGCAGGAGGACACCGGCCAAGTGAACGTCAGTGACGTTCAACCCGGCCGGGCGCGGTGGCGTGAAAGCCTGGCACATTCGGTCGTAGGCCAGGCGCGAGGCGGCGAGGCTATTGTCTTCGCCGCTAAAGCCCAGGGTCCGCTCGACGAAGGCTGACATCGGGTCCGACAGGGGATAAGGATCCATGGGCTTGCAGCCAGCCTGTTCAGTAGCGTTGTGAATGAGGTCCGTCGTCAGTAATGGTGTTCAGTTATTCAGGCTCGCCTGAACCGTGGCCACGCCATCCTTGCCGTCGAAACTGCTGACACCGGCCAACCAGCGTTGCAGGTCTTGCGGATGCTCGCGCAGCCACTGCCTGGCGACTTCCTGGGGCGTCTTGCGCTCCATGATCGGCACCATCAACTGGCTTTCCAGGGCGGCGGTGAAGGTCAGGTTTTCCAACAGGCGATTGACGTTCGGGCAACGCTGGGCGTAATCCGGCGCGGTGACAGTGGACACGGTGGCGGCGCCTTCGTTGGGACCGTAGACGTCTTCGCTGCCGGTCAGGTAGGCGATTTTCATGTTGATGTTCATCGGGTGCGGGGTCCAGCCGACGAACACCACGAATTCCTTACGGTTCACCGCCCGTTGCACGGCGGCGAGCATGCCCGCTTCGCCGGATTCGACTACCTTGAAGTCCTTCAGGCCGAAGTGGTCGGTGTCGATCATTTTCTTGATCGCGGTATTGGCGCCACTGCCCGGCTCGATGCCGTAGATCTTGGCGCCGAGCTTGTCCTTGAACTTGGCGATGTCGGCGAAGGTTTTCAGCCCCGCATCCGCCACGTATTGCGGCACCGCGAGGGTGGCCTGGGCGTCGGACAGGCTGGGTTTGTCCATGACCTTGACCTGATTGGCCGCCACAAACGGCGCGATGTTCTGGTCCATCGCCGGTTTCCAGTAGCCGAGGAAGATATCGAGGCGCTTGTCGCGGATGCCGGCAAAGATGATTTGCTGCACGGCGCTGGTTTGCTTGCTGTCGTAGCCCAGGCCATTGAGCAGCACGTCCGCCATGCCGCTGGTGGCGATGACGTCGGTCCAGTTGACCACGCCCATGCGCACCGTTTTGCAGGACGCATCGTCATTGGCCAGGACCGTGGTGCTGAGTAAAGCGGTACCGCAGAGGAGTGCCAGACAACGGGGGAACAGACCTTTGATGCGTGTCATAAAGAGTCGTCTCGTGCGGCAGCGGATTATTGTGAGGTCGGTATCTTGGTGCACCGTGCCCCGAACATTACGCAGTGACGAGCGGCTAAAAGCGAACTGTGGCGACCGAGATTTGCACAGGGGCGACTGCAAACGACAACGTGTGGGAGCGAGCCTGCTCGCGAAAGCGGCATATAAGTCCACATTGATGGTGACTGAGCCACTGCAATTCGCGAGCAGGCTCGCTCCCACAGGAAGTCAGGCGCTGTAGTGGCTGTTGCCCCAGGCGAGGAACCCTTCGAGCAATTCCTTCAATACAACCTGCGTCGGCGCCGCCAGGTCCGGGCGGTAGCGGAACGGTTCGAACTCTTCCATATAAGTGCACTGGCCCAACTCCAGTTGCACGGCATGGATGTTCTGCGCCGGATTGCCGTAATGCCGGGTGATGTGGCCGCCCTTGAAGCGTCCGTTCAGCACATGACTGTAGTCGCGGTGCTTCGAGCAGATGGCTTCCAGTTGTGTGGCCACTTGCGGGTCGCAACTGGCGCCGTTGAAGGTGCCGAGGTTGAAGTCCGGCAGTTTGCCGTCAAACAGGTGCGGGATGATCGAGCGGATCGAGTGCGCGTCGAACAGCAGCGCGTAGCCGAATTCGGCTTTGAGCCGCGCCAGCTCTTCTTGCAAGGTGCGGTGATACGGGGTCCAGACCTGCTCCAGGTAAGTCGCGCGTTCTTCTTTGGACGGCTCCAGGCCTTCGCGGAACAACGGGATGCCGTCGAACAGCGTCGCCGGGTACAGGCCGGTCGTGGCGCCGACGTACAGCGGCTTGTCGTCGGACGGCCGATTGAGGTCGATGACGAAGCGCGAGTACTCGGCGGCCAAGGTGCTGGCCCCCAGTTCAGCGGCGAATTCATACAGCTGCGGGATGTGCCAGTCGGTGTCCGGCAGGCTGCGGGCGTCGGGGATCAGCCCGGCCTCGACCGCCGGGGTCAGGCGCACGCCGGCGTGGGGCATGCTGATCAGCAGCGGCACGCGACCTTGTTTGAAGTTCAGAACCTTATCCACAACCGCTCTCCTCTTATTCGACTTCGACGCCGTGACGCACGACGCGTTTTTCCAGCTCGCCGCCCAGCCAGTAGGACAGGTCCGCCGGACGATCAATCTGCCAGGCGACGAAATCCGCCACCTTGCCCACTTCCAGCGAGCCGTGAGTCTGCTCCATGCCCAAGGCCTTGGCGGCGTGAAGGGTGGCGCCGGCCAGGGCTTCTTCCGGGGTCATGCGGAAACAGGTGCAGGCCATGTTCAGCATCAGGCGCACCGACAAGGCCGGCGACGTGCCCGGGTTGAGGTCGCTGGCGATGGCGATCTTCACCCCGTGTTTGCGCAGGGCGTCCATCGGTGGCAATTGGGTTTCGCGCAGGAAGTAAAACGCCCCCGGCAGCAACACCGCGACCGTGCCGGATTCGGCCATGGCGATGGCGTCTTCTTCGGTCATGAACTCCAGGTGATCCGCCGACAACGCCTGATAACGGGCCGCCAGGCTGGAGCCGTGCAGCGACGACAATTGCTCGGCGTGCAGCTTGACCGGCAAACCCAGTTGTTGCGCGGCGACGAATACCCGCTCGACCTGCGCCGGGGAAAACGCCAGGTACTCGCAGAACGCATCCACCGCGTCGATCAGGCCTTCAGCGGCCAGGGCTGGAAGCATGTCGCTGCAGATCAGATCGATGTAGTCGTCGGCCCGCTCGGCGTATTCCGGCGGCAAGGCGTGGGCGCCGAGAAAGGTGCTGCGCACGCTGACCGGAAAGGCTGCACCGAGGCGGCGGATGACCCGCAGGATCTTGCGCTCGCTGGCCAGGTCGAGGCCGTAGCCGGATTTCATTTCGACCGTGGTCACGCCGTCGCGCAGCAGACTGTTCAGGCGCTTGGCGGCGCTGGCGAACAACTCGTCTTCGCTGGCGGCGCGAGTAGCGCGAACGGTGCTGGCGATGCCACCACCGGCGGCGGCGATCTCGGCGTAGCTGACCCCTTGCAGACGTTGCTCGAACTCGCCGCTGCGGTTGCCGCCAAACACGGTGTGCGTGTGGCAATCGATCAGGCCCGGGGTGACCCAGGCGCCTTTAAGGTCATTGACCGCCGGGTACTCGCCCGACGGCAGCGCGTTGCGCGGGCCGATCCACTCAATGTGCGACCCTGACGTCACGATGGCCGCATCCTCGATGATCGAGTAGACGCCCTGCGCCATGGTTGCGACGTGGCAGTGTTGCCAGAGGGTTTTCATCCCTTAGTCTCCACAGTATTCAAAATCGAATCGCCAGCAGGCTGGCTCCCACCTGACCTGTGGGAGCCAGCCTGCTGGCGATGAGTCCATCACAGGCTCGGCAACAACTTCGCCGACACCAATTCATTCAGGCAACGGCTCGCCAACAACTCGCTCGCGGCGTTGATGTCCGGTGCAAAGAATCGGTCCTTCTCATAGAACGGTACTTCAGCGCGCAGGATGGCGCGGGCCTGTTCCAGTTTGGCCGACGTCTTCAAGCCGTTACGCAGGTCCAGCCCCTGAACCGCCGCCAGCCATTCCACAGCCAGCACGCCACGGGTGTTTTCCGCCATTTCCCACAACCGCTTGCCGGCTGCCGGGGCCATCGACACGTGGTCTTCCTGGTTGGCGGAAGTCGGCAGGCTGTCCACCGAGTGCGGATGGGACAAGGCCTTGTTCTCACTGGCCAGGGCCGCCGCGGTCACTTGAGCGATCATGAAGCCGGAGTTGACCCCACCGTTGGCCACCAGGAACGGCGGCAGTTGCGACATGTGCTTGTCCATCATCAGCGAGATGCGGCGTTCGCTCAGGGAGCCGATTTCGGCGATGGCCAAGGCCATGTTGTCCGCCGCCATCGCCACCGGTTCGGCGTGGAAGTTACCGCCAGAAATCACGTCGCCTTCTGCGGCGAACACCAACGGGTTGTCGGAAACCGCGTTGGCCTCGACCACCAGCACCTCGGCGGCCTGGCGGAATTGGGTCAGGCAGGCGCCCATGACTTGCGGCTGGCAGCGCAGGGAATACGGGTCCTGGACCTTCTCGCAGTTCTCGTGGGAGTCCGAGACTTCACTGCGTTCGCCGAGTAAATCGCGGTACGCGGCGGCGGCATCGATCTGGCCTTTCTGGCCGCGCGCAGCGTGAATCCGTGCGTCGAACGGCGAGCGCGAGCCCAGCACCGCTTCGACGGTCAGCGCGCCGAGGGTCACGGCGCCGGCAAACAGATCCTCACCTTCAAACAAACCGCGCAAGGCGTACGCGGTGGACACTTGGGTGCCGTTGAGCAACGCCAGGCCGTCTTTGGCGGCGAGGGTCAGCGGCGTCAGCCCGGCGACTTTCAGCGCTTCGGTGGCGGGCAGCCACTCACCTTTGTAGCGCGCCTTGCCTTCACCCAGCAGCACCAGCGACATGTGCGCCAGCGGTGCCAGGTCGCCGGATGCACCGACCGAGCCTTTCAGCGGAATGTGCGGGTAGACCTCGGCATTGATCAGCGCAATCAGCGCATCGATCACCTGCCGACGAATGCCGGAGAAACCTCGGCTCAGGCTGTTGACCTTGAGCACCATGACCAGCCGCACCAATGCGTCGCTGATCGGCTCGCCGACACCGGCGGCGTGGGACAGCACCAGCGAGCGCTGGAGGTTTTCCAGGTCTTCGCTGGCGATGCGAGTGGAGGCCAGCAGGCCGAAACCGGTGTTGATGCCGTAGGCGGTGCGGTTTTCGGCGAGGATCTGCTCGACGCACGCAACGCTGGCTTCAATTTGCGCCGAAGCACTGCTGTCGAGGCTCAGGGTCACCGGGTTCAGGTAGATATCACGCAGTTGGGCCAGGGTCAGTTGGCCGGGAATCAGGTTTAGCGCAGTCATTTCATGCTCCTTTTGAGAGGTTCTTATTAACTCGCCAGACGCTCCGGAGCGATCCGTTGTCCGTCGCGTCAGCCCTTTTGGGGAGACGCGCCTTGGCACGCTGGCGTGGTTCGATATCAGTGCAAATTCGGTAAGGCGCTGCGCAACAGATGCGCGTCTTTCAACAGGCTCGCGGCGGCGGCGATGTCCGGCGCCAGCCAGCGGTCCTGGTCGTAGGCCGGGACCAATTCGCGCAGCAAACGCCAGGCGGTATCGGTGCCGGCGCCAAAGCGCTGCGCTTTGAGGAATTCAAAGGCCTGGCCGGCCAACAGGTATTCGATGGCGAGAATCTGCGTGCAGTTTTCCAGCGCCCGGTGCAGTTTCAGCGCGGCGTTGGTACCCAGGCTCAGGTGATCTTCCTGCAGGCCCGAGGTGACGTAGTTATCGAGCACCGCGGGTTGCGCCAACTGGCGGTTTTCCGCACACAGCGAGGCGGCGACGTACTGGACGATCATCATCCCCGAGTTAACGCCGGGGTTGGCCACCAGGAACGCCGGCAAACCGCTGACGTGCGGGTTGATCAAGCGGTCGAGACGCCGCTCGGCAATCGAGCCGATTTCCGCCATGGCGATCGCCAGCAAATCCGCCGCCAGGGCCACCGACTGCCCGTGCGGGTTGGCTTGAGACATGACGCGGAAGTCGTCCGGGGTGCCCAGCAGCATCGGGTTATCGGTGACCGAGTTGAGTTCGGTTTCCACTTGCTGGACCGCGTGGGCCAGTTGATCGCGGGCGGCGCCGTGCACTTGCGGGATCGAACGGATGCTCAAGGCGTCCTGGGTGCGGATGCCTTTGCTGCTGGCGATGACTTCGCTGCCGTCGAGCAAGGCCCGCAGGTTATTACCCACCCACTGCATGCCCGGATGCGGCTTGAGCGCGATGATCTCGGCGTCGAATGCGGCGATCTGCCCGCGCTGGGCTTCGAAGCTCATGGCGCCGATCACGTCGGCCCACTGGATCAGGCGCGTCGCGTCGGCAATCGCCAGGCAACTGAGGCCGGTCATGCACGGCGTGCCATTGACCAGGCACAGACCGTCCTTGGCCCCCAGTTGCACCGGTTGCAGGCCTTCTTCGGCCAGGGCCTGTTGCGCGGAAACGATCTGCCCGGCATAGCTGACATTGCCCACGCCCAACAGCGCGATGCTGATGTGCGCCATGTGCGTCAGGTAACCCACCGAACCCTGGGACGGCACTTGCGGGGTGATGCCGCGATTGAGCAGCGCCAGCAAGGCCTCGACCACTTGGCGATGAATGCCGGACTTGCCCTGGCTGTAATTGAGGATCGCCGCGCAGATGATTGCGCGGGTCTGTTCGTTGCTCAACGGCGCGCCAACGCCGCAGGCGTGGCTGAGCAGGGTATTGCGCGACAGCTGGCTGAGTTGCTCGTCTTTGAGCGAGACGTTGCACAAGGCCCCCAGGCCGGTGTTGACGCCATAGGCACGCTCGCCGCTGACGACGATGCGCTGGACGATGGCCTGGGCATTGTCGATCCGCGCCCAGGCGCTGGCCGACAGTTCAAGCACCGCGCCATGACGAGCGACGGCGACCACATCCTGCCAACGCAGCTTGGCGTCGGCGATCACGATTTTTTCAGCCTGGGACATCTTTAACCTCTACCGAAATATTGATGCAGCCTCTCCGGCCTCATCGCTGGCAAGCCAGCTCCCACAGGGAGTTGTTGTGTTGCACAGATTTTGTTTACACAACAGAACACTGTGGGAGCTGGCTTGCCAGCGATGAGGCAGTCAGCACAAGGCAAAACCTCTTAAACCACCGCCGCCCGTCGCTGCACGAACCGGTCAACATACTCATCCGCCGGCGAGTGCAGGATCTCCCGTGGCGTGCCGACCTGGATCAGGCGGCCGTCCTTGAGGATCGCGATGCGGTTGCCGATGCGCACCGCCTCGTCGAGGTCGTGGGTGATGAAGACGATGGTCTTGTGCAGGGTCTTTTGCAGCTCCAGCAACTGGTCCTGCATCTCCGCGCGGATCAGCGGATCGAGGGCGCTGAAGGCTTCGTCCATCAGGATGATGTCGGTGTCCGCCGCCAAGGCACGGGCCAGGCCGACGCGCTGGCGCATGCCGCCCGACAACTGATGCGGGTATTTGTTTTCGTAGCCCTTGAGGCCCACGGTGTTGATCCAGTGCAACGCACGCTCGGCACACAGTTGCTTGGTCTCGCCACGCACCTTGAGGCCGTAGGCAACGTTGTCCAGCACCGATTTGTGCGGCAGCAGGCCAAAGCTCTGGAACACCATGCTGATCTTGTGCCGACGAAATTCGCGCAGGGCTTCCATGTCGTATTGCAGGATGTCCAAGCCGTCCACCAGGATCGCACCGCTGGTGGGATCGATCAGGCGATTGAAGTGGCGCACCAGGGTCGATTTGCCCGAACCGGACAGGCCCATGATCACGAAGATCTCGCCGGTGCCGATGCTCAGGGACAAGTCGTTGACCCCCACCACGCAGCCGGTCTCGGCCAGCACTTGGTCCTTGGTCTTGCCCTGGCCGACCATGGCCAGCGCATCCTTGGAGCGGTTGCCGAAAATCTTGAAGACGTTTTTGACTTCGATCTTGCTGATGGCTGCGTTGCTCATTTGCTCACCTCATGCCGTGGCCGACCATACGCCTGAGTAATGCGGTCGATGACCACTGCCAGAATCACGATCGCCAGACCGGCCTCCAGGCCACGTCCGACGTTGAGGGTCTGAATCCCCACCAACACGTCCTCACCCAAGCCACGGGCGCCGATCATCGAGGCGATCACCACCATCGACAGGGCCATCATGGTGGTCTGGTTGATCCCGGCCATGATGCTCGGCAGGGCTAGCGGCAGTTGCACGCCGAACAGTTGCTGCCAGCGATTGGCGCCAAAGGCGTTGATGGCTTCCATCACCTCGCCGTCCACCTGGCGGATGCCCAGGTCGGTCAGGCGAATCAGCGGCGGCGCGGCGTAGATTACCGTGGCGAAAATCGCCGGGACCTTGCCCAGGCCGAACAGCATCAACACCGGAATCAGGTACACGAAGCTCGGCATGGTCTGCATGATGTCGAG
>Ga0247742_10001108_pt1 | contig 19517 bp, 9 predicted proteins | sample UWRJL208509C2_FD_180944 | JGI IMG/M metagenome (GOLD analysis project Ga0247742, IMG submission 180944) | Plant litter microbial communities from Arlington Agricultural Research Station in Wisconsin, United States - UWRJ-L208-509C-2 | ecosystem: Environmental > Terrestrial > Plant litter >... | reverse complement strand
CTCCTACATAAGAAAAAAGCCCGGCGTAAGCCGGGCTCTCCGTTTAAAGGGGGCGGCGGATAAACTCGCCGCCCCTGTCGTACCTCAATCGCTTACCAGCCGATGCCGAGTTCGAGATGTTCCGGCTGCGTCTCGATCAACGTCGAGCTCTGGTCGGACACATCGTCGTACGCGAAGCCGTAGGCCTTGCCGTTGACACCGTGCAGGTGCCAGAAGCGTGCGTAGTAGTTGGCCGGTGACTGGAGGTAGAACGACGAAGCATCCTTCCACTGCGTGTTGTCTTCCATCACGTGGCGATTGAAGGCTGCGCAGATCTGCGCTTCCAGCTGGCCTTCCACACCCCAGGGGTCATTCGACCGGGCCAGGGCACCCTTGCCTTCCAGCACGTCCTGCGTGTTCGGCTTCTGCACGTTGAAGAGCATGCCTTCCGGCTCGTCCGCTTCGTGTGTGTCGGCCCAGTTCGTGTGGCGGAAGGTCAGCACACCATTGACCACGCTGCCTTCGAACTGTTTGGCACCGATGGTCATCTCCAGCACGTGGCTTTCGTAGTACGTCCACGACTGGTCGATGTAGCCGTCGAAGTAATGCTCCTGCGGCTTGCCCACGTCGAACTGATCCTTGCCCGGGGCGAGGATCCGGATCGGATCCGCCTCGGTCAGCGCGAATTCGGCCGGAACTTCCTGGTTGTACTGCGTGAAGATCTGCGCGCGCGTCTGCGTGATACCGGACGACACGTGACGGGTCTTGTTGCCGCCGAACACATCGAGCGCGAGCGGGATGGAGAACTGATCCACCTGCGTCGTGTTGATGAAGATGGCGTTGTCGTTCCAGGTGAACTCGTACCAGTCGTAGTAGACGCCGATGTTCGGATCGGTGCCGTTAAGCGGGTTGGGACCCGCGAAACCGATCGAATCGTCGGCGGCCTTGAGCACCTTGATGTACATCGGTTCACCAACCGAAACGAAGATCCGCCCGGAATCCAGCTTCGGCAGCAGGAGCAGCTTGGACTGCGCCAGCGTGAAGAAGTAGTTCGGATAGTTCTGGCCGTTCTTGGTCAGGTGGCCCGTGCCGTCGTTGTCCTCGACCTTGAGCGGAGCGATTGTGCCATCGGGCTTGACCCACGAGAACACGTTCGTCTTCGGGTCGCGACCGATCACCGCGACGTACACCTTGTCGTCGGTCCACTTGCCACCGGTCGTGTTGCGCAGCTGGGTGCCGATGAAGCCCGGATACACCGAGTAATCGAAGCCCTGCGACGGATCGTTGGAACCGGGGTTGGTCGGCTGGGTCGGCGGCGTGGTGCCACCATCCGTACCGTAAACCTCGAGTTCCCACAGCGAGTAACCGTACTGCGTGCTGCGCTTGATGCCGTGCATGCGGACGTACTGCGCCGAGACCGGCGTGAACGTGCGCGTTTCCACGCCACCGGTGCTCGCCGGATTCGCATCCGCCGTCTGCCAGGTGGTGTGGTCGGTGGACACTTCGATCGCGTACGACGTCGCGTGCGCGTTCTCCCAGTTGAGCACGACCTTGTTCACCAGCTTGACCGAACCGAGATCCACTTCGATCCACTGGTCATCGGTGAAGCCGGACGACCAACGCGTGCCTGCATCGCCATCGTTGACGTTACCTGGCTTGAACGCGACCGCATTCTCCGAATCCGAAGCGATCACCGGACGGTTCAGGGCGAGATTGCCCGTAGCCGAAACCGGCTGTTGCGGTGCGGCCGGCTGCTGCACGACGAGCGTGGCAGGCTGGCTGATGGCAGTGCGACCGGCCGTGTCGGTAACGACCACGTCGTAGTTACCCGCATCGGCCATGGTGGCGTTGAAGCCCAGGCTCGCCTGCGTGGCACCGGCGATCGACGCACTGTTGCGACGCCACTGGTAGCCCACGGTGCCATTGGCCTTGACGCCGACAGCGAAGTTCACCGCCTGTCCCGCCGTCACGCTCTGCGACTGAGGCTGGCCGACGATGGTCGGGGCCGAGGCGGCATACACCTCGAACTCGAACATCGAGACACCGTAGTCGGTGTTGCGATGCAGGCTGTTCATGCGAACAAAGCGTGAGGTCTGCACCGGGAAGGTCTGCGTATCCACGCCGCCCTTGCCGACGACCGGACCCACGATCGTGTTCCACGCCTTGCCATCATCGGAGATGTCGATGGTGTACTGGGCGGACGAGGCATTCTCCCAACGCATGATCACGTGGTCGAAGCTCTTCGGCGTACCGAAGTCCACGATCAGGTCGACGGGGTCCTGCTTCTGGATCGAACCCCAACGGCTGTTGAAGTCGCCATCGATGGCGGCGGCCGGATTGAGGTCCGGACGCTCGGTGTCATAGGACGACGACGCCGTCGCACCCCGAGCGATATTCACGCCACCCTTGCCGTCACCCGGCGTACCCGGGCTGGGCGGATTGCCGCCACCGTTGTCGTTGCCGCCGCCATCGTTCGGCTGCGTCACCGGACCTGCCCACGTCGGCGGATCGATACCGGCCGTGGAATTGTTCACCGTCAGCAGCACGTTGTTGCTTGCGGTGGTGAGGCCTTGCGCACTAACCACGTTGACGCGGTAGACCGTGCCATTCTGTGCGGCCGTGAGGGCCCGCGTGGCGTACTTGCCGTCGGCCGTGCTCGACACGAACGTGAGCACGTCCTGGTCGTTCGCGTCCTTGGTCACGGTGTACCAGTGGTAGCTGAGCGGACCCACACCCGTCGCCGTGACGGTGAAGGGCGCGGAGCGACCCACGCCAGCCGTCTGGTTGGCTGGCTGGGCGGTAATCGTCGGGGCAACCACCCTGGTGCCCTTCACGCAAAGCACGTGGCCTGGATTGTTCTCCGCCACTTCGCGACGGATATCACCCAGCGAGCTCACCTGGAAGGCGAAGGTCGAATCGGTCGGATCCTGACCCTGCGTCCACGTGTTCCATGCACCCGGGAACGCTTCGCTGGAGTAGCTCTGGCCGCTGATGGCCAGTGCTTCGTCAACGGTCGGAAGGCGCATGCCGTCCTTCGCGCATTCCTGGATAGCGACCGACTGCGTGAATTGCGCGCCCTGGTCGAGGAAGCCGCGCTGCACGCGGTCCCACTGCAGGCCACTGAGGTTGTCCGTCACCAGGTTCGAACCGGTCGCGGAGGTGTAACGATCCGTGACGGCGCAGCAACCTGCCGAGTTGTACACCTCGAACTCATACAGCGAGTAGCCGTAGTCCGTCGCGCGGTGGACGCCCTGCATGCGCACGTAGCGACCCTTTACCGGGTGGTCGAAGGTGAAATCCTCCGTACCGCCGGTGCTCGTGTCGGTGTGGTACGCGTCCTGGAAGCCCGTGTCCGGGCTGTCCGAGTACTGGATCTTGTACTCGGTGGCGTGGGCGTTCTCCCACTTCAACACCACCCGGTTGAACGTACGCGAAGAACCGAGATCGACCGTGATGAACGCGTTGTCGTCACCGATCTTCGAACCCCAGCGCGTGGTCTCGTCACCGTCCACGGCCTGCCATGCGGCGGTGCCCTGCGCGTTCTCGACGAGGGAGGACGCGGTGACCTTCTCACGGGCGAGGTTCGCACCCGGCGGAGCCAGGGTGAGCTTCGCCGTGGTGGTCACGACCGCACCGGTGATGTTGGTGACCGTGACGCTATAGGTGCCAATGTCGCTCTGCTGCACCGAAGGGATGGTCAGCGTCGGCAGGTCGTCACCGACCGCTACGCCACCGATCGACCACTTGTAGTGGAACGGCGAGGTGCCGGCCACCAGGGTGGACACATCGAACGTCGCCGGTTGGCCCGGATTCGCACGAATATCGGCCAGCGTGCCGGTGAAGACCGGCGGGCGCGGCTGGTTGACCGTCAGATGAGCGGCCTGCGACGGCACGGAGCTGCCGAAGTTGCTGATGACGACAGAGTAGTCGACGTTGCCGTCGGCGACGCTGAGCGTCGGCGTGTCGTAGCTGGTGCCGTTCGCACCCGGGATAGCCGTGGGGCCCTTCATCCACTGGTAAGTGAGCGTCGGCGAACCCGAAGCGGCGACCTGGAAATGAGCCTGCTGGCCCGCGTCCACATTCTGCGCCGTGGGCTGGGTGGAGATAACCACCTGGCTGAAGGCGAACACTTTCAGTGCGGCGGGACTGGACTCCTGGTCCGGGCCCTGGCCGTGCACGACCACGCTATACGTGCTGCCGTCATCGGCACGCGTCGAAGCCGGCGTGACATAGCTCGCGCCCGTCGCACCCGGAATCGCCACGCCGTTCTTCTTCCACGTGAAGCTCAGCGGCGGCGTGCCGGAAGCGGTCACGGAGAAGTGGCCGACGTCACCTTCGGTGATGTCCTGCTCGATCGGCTGCGCGATGATCGACGGCGGACCCGACGCGGTCGGCGGAGCCGGCACATCGACGATGGCGAACGTCGCCGCACCTGCCGTGAGGCCGGGTGCGCTGGCGGTCACGGTGACCTGGCCCGGCGTGAACTTCGAGCGCAGTGCGATCTTCTGCAGACCGCCCTCGAACTGCAGTTCCGACGAACCCGGCGAGTGATAGCTGTGGATCGGTTCCGGAATGCCGCCGTTGTTGTCCGGCACTTCACCGGCGCTGTAGTCGACGTACTGCTGCGTGCCACCCTGGTACGTCACGATCGACGCGCCACTGGTCACCTCGAAGGTCACCTTCTGCGCGGCGTCCGGTACCACGACATTGTTCTTGTCGACCACCTTGGCCACGATGAATGCAGCGTCGGAGCCGTTGGCCGTGACCTGGAAGCGCGTGCCATCCGGCTTGACCACGTTGGGCACGACATCGAGTTCGATATGGTCGGCCTTGCCTGCTGTGGTCAGCGTGTCCGCCACCGGTTGGCCATCCGAACCGGTACGCACGCTACCCAGTGCATCGACGCACTGCGCGGTCGCGGTACCCGGCTGCCAGGTGACGTTCCAATGGACCTGGCCCGGCAGCTTCGTGGTGGCCTGCGCCTTGTCGGCACCGACGATCTTGCCGGTGTCTTCGTTGGTGGGACCGTTCTCCAGGGCGTACGACGCTTCGTCGATCGTGTCCCAGCGATTCGGCACCTGGTCGCTACCCTGTGGTATGCCATTGATAAGCAGGCGAACGGCCGGGCAGTTGCTGAACGCGTTGACCTGGATGTCGCCCGTGCGATTCCAGGTATTGGCCAGCTTGACGACCGGACGCAGGTCGTAAGGTACCCACACGGACTCATACACGTAATACAGCATGCGCGGGAAACGGTTCGCGTCGGTCATCGACGCGTTGTTGCCACGCACGTTGTGACGGAAGCCCTTGATCGGCTTGCCGTCCGGATGCGTCGCGATGCTGCCGTCCGGGTTCTTCTGATACGACCAATGCGTGGCGTCCTCGAGGCCTTCGACCATCTCGATGACTTCGCCCGGCGTATCGGACATGTACCACTGGGCCATGCCGAAGGTGCCGACCTTGCGTGCCTGCGAATAAGGCACGAGGTAGTTCAGCGCGAAGGCCAGCTCGTAGTCGTACGAATGGCGCAACGTGCCCGGACCCCAGTATTCCGCGCCCCATGCGGGCTTGTTCGGGAACTCGTTCGAGTGCAGATAGGTTTCGCAACCGGCCTTCGAGCAGCTGAGGATGTCGCCATTGGCGGCGTCCGGCGTGCGGTCGGCCGCGGCGCGCGGGTTAATGCTGTCCCAGGTGCGGGCGAGCGCGCGCAGTTCGACGGCGAACGGCGTCGACATCACGCCATTGTCGTGTTCCCACGCCAGGATGGACGGGTGGCTGCGATCGCGGATCACGATGTCGCGATGGACCTCGCGCTTGATCGTCCACATGTCGTTGCACTGCTGGTCGCCCGCCTTGCACGGCGTGGCGAAGCCGTTCTCGCCGTCGCCACTGGGCTGCACGATGAAGACACCCAGCGCATCCGCGGCCTCGACGAACTCGGGGCTCGACGGGGAATGACCCGGACGCCAGAGGTTGCCGCCGCCGGCGGCAAGCTGCTGCAGGTCGCGCCACTGCTGCTCCTCGGGCACGGACGAGCCGAGCGCGGGATAGTCGTAGCGGCCGGAGCCACCCCACATGTACTGCTTCTTGCCGTTGACGTACGGGAAGTCCTTGTCCCAGGTGATGACGCGGATGCCGAGCGTGCTCTGCTTCGCATCCACCACCACGCCGTCGATGCTCACCGTATGCAGCACCTTGTACAGGTACGGCTTGCCGTCGACGCTATTGTTCGGATACCACAGGTGCGGGTTGCTCACCTGGATGGTTTCGTCGAACACCGGCGTTTCGTTGTTCGGCACGAAGTTCGCCGGCAACGTCTTCTGCTGCTGATCGGATTTGACGACGTTACCGTCGGCGTCGACGATCTGCGTGGTCAGCGTCACCGACTTCGGAGCGTTCGTCTCGTTGACGACGTTGGTCTGAACCTTGACGGTCGCCGTGGTGTGATCCGCGCTGAGGCTCTGCGTGCCGACGTACGTACCCCAGGTGTTCTGGCCGGCGTAGACGTTCTCGGGGATGTGCACGAAGTTGGTCACGTGCAGCTTTACCGGACGGAACAGGCCCGCTTCGGCCTGGCCGAAGCGGAACGAGCCGGAGAAGCCGGGATCCTCGAAGAAGCCGCCACCGCCGCGACTGACCTTCACGGCCAGCACGTCGGTGCCGTCGAACTTGAGGAAGGGCGTCAGGTCCACGATATGCGGCAGGAAGCCGATCACATGGGTGGCGTTCGCATCCGGCTGGCCCGGCTGGTTGAGCACGCCGGTACCGGGAACGAAGTGATTGTTGATGTAGACGCGATCACCGGTATGCGCGCCTTCGAACTCGACCATGACTTTCTTGCCGGCAAACTTCGCCGAGTCGTCGAGCTTGACGCGATACCAGCTCGTCTCGCCATCCAGGCTGCCCTGGCCACCGCCGGACTCCTGATTGATGAAAGTGGTGAAATCGTTGGCAGCGTGCGGAATACCGACGGTCAGCCAGGCACTGTCGTTGTAGGTCGGGTTCGCGCCATCGTCGCCGTTGGGTAGTGGTGCGTACACCACCGGATCGTTCGGATTCTGCACGGCCTGCTTGGTGTACTTCCAGGGCCGTGCGCCGAGATTGATGTCCTGGCGATCCGATGGCGCGAGGGTAACCGCTTGCGCGGTCATCGTCGCACCAAGGAGCACGGCGGCGAGCAGGCTGGATAGCCGCCCTCGTCCGTTCGCCCTGCGCTGCAGTATCGGGTGTGTCGTCATTGGGTGTGGGTCCCCTGTGAGAGCCGCTGAGGGACAGCGCGTTCGCAACACGCACGACGGCACGAGCCGGCGATCGGAGCTGCCGGCTTTACTGCTGTCGATACATGATGAGTGGGACGGAATAGCCGTCCATACGCTGTCTGCCGGCGGATCATCCGCTTGCCAGATGACAGTCACAATACCTTGCGATCAACTATCAGGGACTTTCGCCACCATACGCTCGCGTTTCGTGACGCACGTCCTGTTTGTTCGCCACGGGATAGGAACCGGCAAGCGGTTCCTGCGTTGTCGTGCCGCACGACCACGGCATACCCCTTTAGAGGTACGCCGCAACGATCAGCCCTTGTTCGACGACAAGGCGTCGAACTGCTGCTGAAGGTAGCTGCTGGTGCTGCCTAGTTTCGTCATCATCGTATCCAGCGCCGTGTACTGCTTGGTAAGGCGATCGGCGAAGGTCTGCATCGACACCTCGAAGTCCGCCGTTTTCTTGAGGATGTCCTTGGCGCGGGTATTCAGATTGGCGGTGCGCTGGCTGAGGATGCCCTTGGACGATGTCCAGTCGGAGATCATCTTGTCCAGCTTTACCGTGACGCCTTGCGGCCCGCTGAGCAACGCCTGGGTCTCACCAGGAGAGGTGGCCAGGGCCTTGGTCAGCTTGTTCGCGTCGAACTTCAGCGTTCCACCCAACTGGAAGGCCACGCCGAGGTCGCTGAGCGAGCGCGGCCCGGCCGTGTTACCCGACGACTGTGACCCGAGCAGCGCCGTCATCTGGCTCTTGATCGAGGTCACGGTGGCGTCGCCGATCAGCGCACCCACCTGCTGGTTCGTCGCGTCGTACTTGGTCAGCGTCTGGTACTGCGAAATGAATTGGTTGTAGGCCGTAACCAGCGAGGTCAGGCCGGTGGCGACGGCGCTCGTGTCGGTCTGGATGGCGATGGTGCTGGTGCCGGCCTTGCTCAGCGTGAGCGTCACGCCATCGATGGCCGATGCCACGGTGTTGGTGGGACTCGTCGCCTTCGTGTTGCCGTCGATGGTGAACTCGGCATCCTGCGCCACGATGGTCGCGCTGTCCGTCGCCGGGTCGAAGGCGAGCTGTGACAGTCCGGCGTCACCGGCGGCGGCGACGGTGAATGCGTTCTGCTTGCCGGTCGAGGTCGAGGTGAGCGTCAGATGCGCGCCGTCGGTACCGTTGACGATGCTGGCCGTGACGCCGGGATTGCCGGAGGCCTTGTTGATCGCGTCGCGGATGTTCTCCAGTGTGTTCGCCGGCGGCTTGACGTCGAGGGTCATCGACTTCGCGCCGATGGCGATGGTCAGCGAGCCGACTCCGACCGCCGTCTTGCCGCCGGCCATGGCCACGGAAGTGGTCTTCTGGGCGGTGGCGAGCTTGGTCACTTCGATGCTGTACGTGTTGGATTGCGCGTCGGCGTCGGTGACGGCCGAAAGCACGGTCGGTTCGCTTACCGTTGTCTTGTGCGCCTTGAAGGCCGAGCCATCCGACAGGGCCTTGATCGCATTCTGCAGGCTGGTCAACGAAGCGGTGAAGTTGCCGAGCGCCGAGATCTGCGTCTTGTTCGACGTGGTCTGCGCCGCCAGTGCCTTATCCGTGGCCTTGCGCTTGTTATTCGTCAGATTCGTGACGATGCTGCCGACGTCGATCGAGCTCGAGCCAAGGTTGATGGTATTGGTTGCCACGAGGGTCTCTCCTTGAGAACGCCTGTCCCAGGCGTCGAGTTCTTGACGGCCACGATGCCGTCAAGCCGCTTTCCCTTGTCGTAAGCAATTACGATGCCATCGCAATTTTCTGTGGGAGCCGGCTTGCCGGCGATGGCCTCACCCACTAAACCGCTCCGTTGGCTTTTCGCCGCTGAAGCGGCTCCCACATGTCAGGCCACATGCCAGGCCACAGTCAGGCCACACGTCAGGCGGCTGTGCCGCCGACGGTCATGGCGTCCACGCGCAGGGTCGGCTGACCGACACCGACCGGCACGCTCTGCCCGTCCTTGCCGCACACACCAACGCCTTCATCGAGCTTGAGATCGTTACCAATCATCGAGACGCGTGTAAGCACTTCCGGGCCGGAGCCAACCAGCGTCGCGCCCTTCACCGGGCGCGTCACCTTGCCGTCTTCGATGAGGTAAGCCTCGCTTGCCGAGAAGACGAACTTGCCATTGGTGATGTCCACCTGGCCACCGCCGAAGTTGACGGCATAGAGACCGCGCTTCACCGAACGGATGATTTCTTCCGGCTCGCGATTGCCGGCGAGCATGTACGTATTGGTCATACGCGGCATGGGCAGCTGCGCAAAGGACTCGCGGCGACCATTGCCGGTGGACTTCACGCCCATCAGGCGCGCGTTGAGCTTGTCCTGCATGTAGCCCTTGAGGATGCCGTTCTCGATCAGCGTGGTGCACTCGGTCGGCGTGCCCTCGTCGTCGATGCTGAGCGAACCGCGGCGACCCGGCAGCGTGCCGTCGTCGACAACGGTGACGCCCTCGGCCGCGACCCGCTGTCCGATCCGCCCGGCGAATGCCGAACTGCCCTTCCGGTTGAAGTCGCCTTCCAGACCGTGGCCGATCGCTTCATGCAATAGCACGCCGGGCCAGCCGGGACCGAGCACGACGGTCATCGTGCCTGCCGGGGCATCGACGGCTTCGAGGTTGACCAGCGCCTGGCGGACGGCTTCGTCGGCGAAACCGTGCGCGCGGCCGTTCGCAATCAACTCGCGATAGCCGTAACGACCGCCACCACCCGAATGACCCTGCTCGCGCCGGCCGTTCTGCTCGACGATCACCTGGATGTTGAGGCGGACCAGAGGACGCACGTCCGCTGCCAAAGTACCGTCGGAAGCGGCGACGAGGATGGTATCGAGCGTGGCGGCAAGGCTGACCACGACCTGCTTGACGCGGGGGTCGCGCGAGCGCGCATAGGCGTCCACCTCGCGCAGCAGCGCAATCTTGTCCTCGTTGGGCAGGCTCTCCACCGGGTCGATGGCCGGGTAGAGACCGCGACCGGTGGCGATGGCCAGCGGCTTGCCCGAGCCAGCGCCACCCTGGGCGATGGCCCGCGCCGCGCGCGAGGCCTCCAGCAACTGCGGCAACACGATTTCATCCGAATAGGAGAAGCCGGTCTTCTCGCCCGAGATGACGCGGACACCGACGCCCTGCTCGATCGAATGGCTGCCGTCCTTCACGATGCCCTCCTCCAGCACCCATGACTCGCTACGCGAATGCTGGAAATAGAGATCGGCCGCGTCGATCGACGGCCCCATGAGCTGGGAGAACACGCGGTCCAGGTCAGTGGAAGCGAGGCCACCCGGGGTGAGCAGGCGACGTTCGGCGAGGGAAATCAGGGAGTCCATCAGGTCTGCCGGTAGGGAATCGGGATAACCCCGGAAATGGGGTCGGATGGAAGCAGCTTAAACCCTGGGAAGGGCTTACCGGGGCGCAAATTGCTACGATGGCCCGAATCCAGAAGGACGGACGACCATGAGCAAGGGAATCAAGAGGGACTTCGCCCGTCGCGCAGCCACGGCGCCGGTCCGGCGGGCCGAGGCGGTGGTCGACGAGACCCGTGAGCTGCTGCACAAGAGCGGCGAGCTTTCGCCGGGCAAGGCGATGGTGAGCACGGCCATCGCGCTGTCGCTCGGCTTCCTCTGCCTGCTGGCGGTGGTGGCCTTTCACTACCCCCAATACCTCACCACGCCCGACCTGCGCCACAAGTACTCGGTCGACGTGCTTCGCCAGGTCCTGCTCGGCGGCCTCCTCGTCGCGGGTGGTCTGTCACTGGCGAACGTGATCCTCGGCCGCAAGCGCAATCTCAACATCGCAGCCTTCGTCATGGTGATTGCCGCCGTCGCGCTGGGCGGCTCTCGCGTCCCGGTCGGTGCCTTCCCCGATCACACACCGTATATCGGCCTGGACTGGTTCATCCTCGACCTGCTCGGTTCAACCGTGCTGTTCGTGGTGATCGAAAAGCTCTTTCCGCTCTACCGCGGGCAAAGCGTCTTCCGCTTCGAGTGGCAGACCGACATGAAGCATTTCGCGGTGAACCACTTCATCGTCGGTCTCGCGCTGCTGATCGTGAATTTCCTGATCCACCACGCGTTCGGCTGGCTGGTCAGCAGCAAGTTCCAGCAGATGATCGCAGGCATTCAGTTCGTGCCGCAGCTGCTCCTGTGCGTCCTCGTCGCTGACATGGCCCAATACTGGACACATCGCGCGTATCACGAGGTGCCTTTCCTTTGGCGCTTCCACGCCGTGCATCACAGCGTGAAGACGATGGACTGGCTTGCGGGTTCGCGGCAGCACATGCTGGAACTCATCTTCACGCGCGTCTGCGTACTAGCGCCGCTCTATGTGCTCGGTTTCAGCGAAGCGGTGATGAATGCGTACATCATCGTCGTCGGCTTCCAGGCGGTTTTCAATCACGCCAACGTCCATCTACCGTGGGGGCCGTTGAAGTACGTCCTGGTGACACCGGATTTCCATCACTGGCACCACGCATCCGATGACGAGGCGATCGACAAGAACTACGCCGCGCACTATGCCTTCCTCGACTATCTGTTCGGCACGGCGGTGAAGTCGACGAAGCAGCGTTTCCCGGAAAAGTACGGTGTCGTTGGCGACTACATGCCGGACGGTTTCGTCCGGCAGCAGTTGTTTCCGTTTCGTCGGCAGAAGCCTTGATCGGCTGCGGGCTTTTGGTGCGGGCTCGGTCTACTCGATTCTGAACTCACCGCTTTGCTTACTGCAGGGGGGCGGTGGAGGGGGTACCTTTTTCGATCGGGGTGAAGACGGGTTTTTCCCAGGTGCCGGTGACGTGGTAGCGCTTGCGGGCGGCCTGGTTGAGGCCATGGCCGAGGATGCCCTGCACCGCGAGGCCGGCCGCGGCGCCGACGGGGCCGCCAGCGATGGCGCCGACGATCGGCAGGCTGCTGCCGAGGTGGGGGACCACCAGCACTTCCTGGTCGTAGTCGTGCGTCTTCAGTCCGGTGCGGCCGGTGATGGTGATCTCGGCGGCGGGACCGCGGATCTTGAGGTTCTGCGTGCTCGCATCGCCGTTGGCGAAGCGGAAGTCGCCGGTGATGGCGTCGAACCCGAAGCCCTTGCCCACGACGTCACCGAAGTCCAGCGAGAGGCGACGCGGTAGCTCGGCGACGGAAACCAGGCCAAAGAGTCGGCCGACACCGGGCTGCACTTCGAGGATGCGACCGTTGGCGATATCGATCTTGAGCGTGCCGTCCATGTTCGCCAGCGCCAGCGCTGACGGACCGCCCGGCCACACCGCGTCGAGCTTCGCCGACGTGCGCCCGCCCTGGAAAATGCCGACGAAGCCGAGCGCATCGAGCATGCGGGCGACGTCTTCGGAGGCGAAGTCCATGGCCAGATGCGTGCGGCTGCGCTTCTCGTCGCCGATCCAGTCGCCCGCGGCGGTGATCTGCACATTCTTGGACTGTGCGCGCAGCTGGTCGATATGCATGCCTTCGTCCGTCGGCCAGGTCTCGAGCCGGGCTTCGCCCAGCTTCGCCTTGCCCAGGCGCATGTCAGTTACCTGCAGGTGCAGGGGCGGCAGGCTGGAAGGCGCGACGCCGGCTTCGTTGACGTCCGGCGGCTTCTTCGGCGTGGCTGCCGCCGTGCCGACAGCAGCTGCGGGGGCGCCCGGCACCGGCGCGTTCGCCGCGGCAGCGGCCGCCGCGGCTTTGTCTTCAGCCTTGAGCGTCGTCGAAGCGACCGTCGCAGCGGCCCCGGCGGCGGCCTTGCCCTTCTTCGTCGCGTCAGCCGTATCGTCCGCGGCAGGCCACCACAGGCGATCCATGCGCGCAGTGATGCCGCGCCGACGCATTTCATCGTTGGGCACGGTGAGCTGGCCGGCCATGGCATCGCTGTCGACACGTAGCGATAGGTCCTGCGGGCCTGGCTTCGCCACGATATGCATGTTGGAGAAATGCTGGCCGAACACCTCGCCGTCGTCGGTGACCAGGTCCAGTCCGGTCAGGCCGGGCCCGCCGCTGCCACTGGCGGACATGCCGACCACGTATTGCACCCAGCCGGACACATCGAGTTTCGATGCACGGCCACCGATGAGGTAACCCTGGGCCGGCATGGCGGTGGGCACGGTGGCGCCGAGGTTGAAGGCGGCGGCCATCGGCGCCTTGTCACTGGAAAGGCGCAGACGACCGCGCACGATGTCGCCAAGGGCGATATCCAGTCGTGCGCCGTCCACAGGCAGGCCCACGCGTACGGACAAGGGTGCGGCAAGCGGCGCGGGCTTCTTGACCGGTGTGGGAAGCAGAAGCTCCACTCCGCGGAGATCCGAGTCGACCGTCAGTGCCTGCGCCGTCGCATCGCCCTGCCCCGTTCTCGAGAGCACATAGCCAATACGGAAGTTACCGCGGCCCTTGGCGGTATCGCCGAGCCATTTCAGGTTTTCGTAGTCGGAGACCAGTTCGTTCACGGCGAAGGCGCCGGTGATGGACGCATCGATGACCTTCGCCGGGTCCCCGGTTGCGCCGGCGATCGCGAGATCGAGATCGGCGGGCTGGCCGTGGAAGGACGTCTTGAGGTTGTCGGCCTTGAAGCCCTTCGCATCGAAGGTCATCGGCCCTGTGATCTTGTCCAGACGCAGCTTCCACTCGTTCGCGACGAGGTCGGCATCCTTGAGCGTGGCCCTGCCATCCAGTGTCACATCATGCGCGTTGGCCAGCGGCAGGAGCATGTTGAAGCCGAATTCGCCGGTGCCACCCAGCTTGAGCTTGTCGATGGACTCGCGACTGCTGCTGGCGATGGGGCTGTTCTTGATGAAGTCGAGATAGCTGCCACCCGTACCTGCGCCACTGACTCTCAGGTCGAGGACGCCGTTGGCGAAATCGGGAATGGCAGCGGTCGCGGAACTGACGGCGTTGCCGAGCGAATGACCTTCCGTCGCTTCGACGTACATGCCGTTGTCGATGAAGGTTGCCACCGCCGACAGGCCTTCCGCGCGCGGCCAGCCTGTGCCGTATTCGAGCACGGTGTCGTCGATGACGGCGCGGCCCTCGAAGCGGCCTTCCTGGTTGCGGAATGGCCAGTCGCGAAGGTTGCCGCGCACGACGGCCGAGCCGCTTTCGATATGCCCCGAAACGAGGCCACGGTTAAGCCAGTTCTGCGTGCCTTCCGACATGGAACGGGGCCAGAAAAGCTTGGCCGCAGGCACGTCGCCCGGTCCGAGCGCGACGTACATGTCCATGAAGGGACCGGTATCCGCGCCAGGCAAGACGAATTCGCCGCGCGCCTGGCCACCGAATCCCTCGCCCTGGAAATCCAGCGGGTCGGCGCCGATGTGCCAGTCGTCGCCATCCTTGTATACGGTGACATCGCCACCCAGCGACGACATGACGAAGGGTTTGCGGAACACACCGGTGAAGTCCAGTGTGGTGGCCTGCTTCGGCAGGCTGAGCGAGAGTGCCAGTTCATCGCCTAGCACTTCGCCATCGAGCTTCGACACCCCCGGCAACTTGCCGACCGCGTCGATGCCCAGGCCAGCGAACGTGGCGTGGACAAAGCGCAGGCCATCCGTGGAATCCCAGTCCGCACGGACATCGTTGAAGTGTCCGCGTGGCCGGCCCTCTACCAGCCAGCGCGCCAGCGCGGGAGAGACCTGTGGCGCGAGGCCCATCCACGGCAGCAGAGGTCCGAGGTCCACCTTGCGTGCGACCAGCGTGTCGGTGCTCCGGTCGCCCTGCACATGTGTCACGAAGGCGACATCGCTGCCGTCGGCACCCGCCCAGTCGACACGCTGGCCGTCGGCGGTGCGGTTCATGTCGAAGATGCCATGCACGCCCGGCGTGCTCACCGTGCGCGCGGGACCGCGTACGGCGATCTGGTCGAAATCGACATGCGACGTCGCGCGCACCACCTGTCCGTCGCGCCAGTCCAGCCAGGATTCGAAACCGCCCTTGCCGCCGGCGAGTGCATAGCCGCCCGCATTGACATCCGCGGTAAGTGCGGCGAGATCCAGGTCGGCACCCTTGACGTACACGCGACCGCTGGAGCCGTCTGCGGCAAAGCGTCCGGCCGCGGTCAGGAGACCGCTGACGTTCTCGCGGCGCAGCGTGCCGCCTACGCGAACCGCCTGCCCCTGCAGGCTGATGCGCAACTGGTCGGCGATGAGACCGTAGCTGCGGTGCGTGGTGTCGTCGGCGATATCCAGGTGAAGATTGCTGAGCCAGAGATCCGCGGAAAGATTGCCGAACGAGACCTTCTGCGTGCCGCCGCCGGCACCGAAACCGTCGATGCTCCAGCGACCGTCGGCGGCGCGATGCAGGCCCATGCGCATATCGCGCAGGCGCAGGTTGAGCAGATGCCTGGAGGGGAGCACGAAGGCGCCGAAATCGAGTTTCACCGCCGCCTGGGGAAGACGTAGCGCATCACCGCCTTCGGTCGGCGCGATGGTGACATCGCGCATGACGAACAAGGGACCGGATGGCCGCCAGAAACCTTCGAGCGAACCGAAGCGGACCGGTTTGCCGAGCTTTGCGCTCAGCAATGCAGCAACACGTTCGGGATAATGGGCGGCCAGTGGCAGCAACAGCTGGCCGACTGCCATCACCAGGGCAAGCGCCACCAGCACGCTCGCGACCAGACCCAGAAGGAAGAACCGCAAGCGTCGTGCGCGATGGCGCCAGCCGGGATTCACCGGCCCACGTTCCGGCAGGCGCCGGCGTCAGAGAAGCACGACATCGAACTGTTCCTGCGAATAGTGTTCCTCCGCCTGGAAGCGGATGCTCTTGGCGATGAACTCCTCGAGCTCGGCCACGGCGGCGGACTCTTCCTCGAGGATGCGGCCGACGACTTTCGGGCTGGCCATGACCAGCAGCTTCTGCGCATTGAACTGGCGCACGGCGCGGGTGATCTCGCGGAAGATCTCGTAGATCACCGTTTCCGCGGTCTTCAGCGCACCACGACCGCTGCACGCCGGGCACGGCTCGCACAGCTGGCGCTCGAGACTTTCGGTGGTGCGCTTGCGGGTCATTTCGACCAGACCCAGCGCCGACATCGGGTACACGGTGGTCTTGGCGTGGTCCTTCTGCAGGCCCTTCTCGAGCATCCGCAGCACCTGCCGCTTGTGCTCGTCGTCCACCATATCGATGAAGTCGATGATGATGATGCCGCCCAGGTTGCGCAGCCGCAGTTGGCGCGCCGCGGCCTGCGCCGCTTCCAGATTGGTGCGGTACACGGTTTCTTCGAGGTTGCGGCTGCCGAGGTAGCCACCCGTATTCACATCGACGGTCGTCATCGCTTCGGTCTGGTCAACGATGAGATACCCGCCGGACTTCAGCGGAACCTCTTTACGCAGGGCGCGCTGGATCTCGTCCTCCACGCCGTAGAGGTCGAAGATCGGCCGCTCGCCGGCATAGTGTTCGATGCGGTCCGATAGCACCGGCATGAACTTCTGCACGAATTTGACGGTTTTCTCGTAGGTTTCGCGTGAATCGACGCGCACCTTCTCGATGCCGTCGTTGAGCGAGTCGCGCAGCGAGCGCAACGGCAGCGAGAGCTCCTCGTAGACGCGTTCGCCCATCTTCGCTTTCTGGATGTTCTCCTGCACCACGCGCCAGACCTTGCTGAGGTAGGTCACGTCGAACGCAAGCGATTCCTCGGACTGGCCTTCGGCATTGGTGCGAACGATGTAACCCAGCGGGTTCTCGCCGATCAACGGCGTGATGATGTCCTTCAGCCGCTGCCGTTCGGATTCTTCCTCGATGCGCACGGAAACACCCAGCGTGCGCGAATGCGGCAACAGCACGAGGTAGCGCGACGGAATGGAGAGATGCGTCGACAGGCGCGCACCCTTGCTGCCGATGGGGTCCTTGACCACCTGGACCACGATTTCCTGGCCTTCGTGGACGAGCTCACTGATCGGCGGCACGGGACCGTGACCATTCGACTTGCCTTCGATGGGCGGATCGGTCGCCGGAATCGGCGCACGGACGATATCGGAAGCATGCAGGAACGCGGCGCGATCGAGACCGATCTCGACGAACACCGCCTGCATGCCGGGCATGACGCGTTGCACTCGACCCTTGTACACGTTGCCGACATAGCCGCGCTTCGAAGCGCGCTCGACGTGGACCTCCTGCAGCATGCCATTTTCGACAACGGCCACCCGCGTCTCACGCGGTGTGACATTGATCAGGATTTCCTCGCTCACACCAGCCCCTATCCTTAAGTCATCGCGCTTTATAGCCCGCGCGCCGACAACATGTCACTGACTCCTGAGGAGTCGGGAAGTTTCGTGGAGCGGCAGCCCCATGACGCCCGAATAGCTGCCGGAAAGGTGTTCGATGAAGGCCGCTGCGCGACCCTGGATGGCATAGGCCCCGGCTTTGCCGAAGCATTCGCCGCTGGCTACATAGTCGTCGATCTGGGCCGCGCCGAGTGAGGCAAATCGCACGATAGATACCGAAAGTGCCTGGCGCTCACCTTTTGCGTCGACCAGCCACACGGCCGAGACCACGCGATGCTCGCGCCCGGACAGGCGGCCCAGCATCGCGACGGCGTCGGCAGCGTCGCGCGGCTTGCCGAATACCTCGTCGCCCAGCACCACCTCGGTGTCGGCGCCGATCACGCGGACACCCGCCTCGGTAGCGACTTTGGCGTAGCCCGCACGGGCCTTGTCCAGAGCCACCCGGGACACATAGGCGTCGGGGGCTTCGCCGACCTGCCGGATCTCTTCCACGTCGACGTCGAGTACGCGTGGGGCTTCGCCGATCTGGCCAAGAAGTTCCCGCCGGCGCGGCGATTGCGAAGCCAGGTAGAGCACGGCGTGTCCTTCAGGCGCGATGGTAGGGATGACCGGCCACCAGGGTGGTGGCGCGGTAGAGCTGCTCGGCGAGCACGAGGCGTACAAGCATGTGTGGCAGGGTCAGCGGCCCCAGCGACCAGCGCTGGTCGGCGCGGGCGAGCACCTCCGGCGCATGACCGTCGGGCCCGCCGATGAGGAAGGCGATATCGCGACCGCCCATACGCCATTGTTCGAGTTGCTGGCCCAGGTCTTCGCTCGACCACGTCTTCCCTCGGCCATCAAGCGCGACGACGTGGGTATCCCGGGGCAAGGCCGCGAGGATGGCGGCGCCTTCGTCGAGCGTGGCGCGCACGTCATCGCGACCTTTGCCGCGAATGCCGGGCTTGATCTCGATCAGTTCGAGCGGGAGCTCGTGCGAAAGACGCTTGCGGTATTCGGCGAAACCTTCCGCCACCCAGGCCGGCATGCGTTCGCCGACCGCAATGAGTCGAGCCCGCACGGCGGGCTCAGTCGTTGGCGGCTTCGAAGCCGTCGTCGCCCACGGTCCACAGGCGCTCGAGGCCGTAGAACTCGCGGATGCGGGGCATCATCACGTGGACGATGATGTCGCCCAGGTCGACCAGCACCCATTCGGCTTCGGTCTGGCCTTCGACACCGAGTGGCATCACGCCCGCCTGCTTGGCGAACTTGATGACTTCGTCGGCAATCGACTTGACGTGACGGGCGGAGGTGCCCGACGCGATGAAAAGGATATCGGCGATGGAGGTCTTGCCACGAACGTCGATTTCGCGGACGTCCTTGGCCTTGAGGTCTTCGAGCGCGGCGACGACGCGCTGGCGCAGGAGCTCGTTGCTGACGGCGGACTTGCCCTTGGCTTTGCGGGATGCGGTCGAACTCAAGATACGAAAACCTCATGCGGCGGAATGCCGGCTTCGAGGGCAGTATAACCCCCGCTGCCGCGGGGCGCGTCAAATGCCTGGGCAGGTATTCGGGCGGTGGGCCGACCCGGCGGCAAAGGCATCGCCGCTGAAGCGGCGATCAGCGCCCGAGGGCGCGATAGGGCGCCAGCAACGCCTCATCCTCGAAACAGGCCGTCGGCAGCAGGAACCGGGGCTCGAACCCCGCCGCGAACGCCTCTCGGATCGCCGTGGCGGCGATATCCAGCGGCGTAATGGCGATATCGACGACGGTCCCGGCCGGCCCATGGACCCGCTCTGCACGCCGCCCGACAATGAACTCGGCCAGCTCGCCCGGCGGTGCATGGCTCACGCCAGGGCGGTTCAACACCCCCACGTGGGCAAACTCGAACAGCTGCCGCCACAGATGCCACGAGGCCAGCCCGGCGAACGCGTCCGCCCCGACAAGCAGGACCAGGGGACGATCCGGCCCGATATCCGCGCGCAGGGAGGCGAGCGTGTCGACCGTGTAGGAAGGGCCGTCACGGTCCAGTTCGCGTGTGTCGATGGTCAATCGGTCCTGGCCCGCCAACGCCGCGCTAAGCAGGGCGACGCGACC